>Ga0114960_10000091_pt1 | contig 67382 bp, 61 predicted proteins | sample C_130625_MF_Meta_FD_92637 | JGI IMG/M metagenome (GOLD analysis project Ga0114960, IMG submission 92637) | Freshwater microbial communities from Lake Croche, Canada to study carbon cycling - C_130625_MF_MetaG | ecosystem: Environmental > Aquatic > Freshwater > Lake | place: Lake Croche, Canada...
TTTTTTTTTTTGTTGTTTTATTTATATTTTTATTTATTTTGTTTTTTTTGGTGGTTCTTGTTATTTTTTGATATTGTTTTTTTTTTTTTTTTTTATTTCTTTTTTTTTTTAATTTATTTCTCATTAATTTTCTTTATTTTTAGATAAATTTTTTTTCCTTTTTTTTTTTTATTTTTTTTTCTCATCATTTTATCTATAGCATTATTTATCCACTCTCTTCTAAACGTTTTTTGGGTACGCTCAATAGTTTCGTCTTTAAATGCAGTCGCTCTTCTTTCTTTAAATTCCGCAGACGTTAAACGTTGATATGAAGCAGGTGATTCTTCTTCTGGTAGCGTACTTGATGGTGGGTACAAAAATTTAAACATCTCTTACATTTATATAAGAGATTTATTTTATCAAAAAAATCTTTTTAAGAGCTAGCAAACAAAGATGAATATACAGTTTCATAGTTGGCCTCTACAGTACCATTTGGGTTTGTAGAAAAGTCGCCATGTTTCTTGAACCAGTACTGCATCAAATAGTTATTCACAACGGATGCATTATTGAAAAGAAATTGTGTGGTACCAACGGGATCGCCTCCAGGAACAACCCCTTGGCTCGCTTGAACGAGGTACAAAGACTGTAAAATAAATTGAATATTGTCTGTAGTAACAACTGCGGAATCAGTTTGAACAGTGATGCTAGTTACAAGGTCCGCTGAAGCAGCATAGGTAGAGAATCCTGTCGTAACCGTTCCACTTGTGCTTGGATTATTCGAAACCGATGTGTATGAAAGCGACAATACTGCAGAAATTTCGGAAGGATTGGGAACAAATCCATAGGTATTGATTGGCTCACCTGTACCATTTGCTGCGACAATAGTATCGTAACATAATGGACTGCTTTTTGTGTATAAACAATAATTTTTATTAGCGCTGACAGAAGATCCAGATGCAGTAAATTTATAAGTAAATGTATTGTTATATGTAGCATTGCTTGATTTAATAACAATCTGAGGCAAACTTATATTGCTTGCAGCAAAGACATTCATGCAAAATTGTTGAAGTTTTCCAAGAGACATTCCAGTATTCACTGGGATAGCCCATGAAATTTGATTTCCACTTGTAGCATTGCGGAAAAACCAACCATCGCCAGTGTAAGCGGGAGTTGGAAGGCCGGTCAATGTGTAAGGGATGGGCAAAGGCGGACAGGTAGAACCCCATACGGAAGTAACTGCATTAATAGGAAAAGTATTTTGCGCTTGAGTCATGACATTGGTAACACTTTCTTTGATTTGAGATGATTCTTTCAGTAACCCATCTACGCCTTGAGAAGCTGACGAACCCTCAATCTTTTGGCAAATCTCGAATACATTTTTAAACGTTTCAAAGTTATCATTAATGTTATTATCCAAAATTAAATTTAGACGCGCTGTTTGATTGAAAATTTGTTTATCAACATAACTTTGCGTTGTCAATTTATTGCTTGTTGCGGTAGTGAAAAAGTTGGGATCCGCGGTCAATGCCAAAGCTGCGGTCGTATATGTAGTATTCGTTGCGGATGCAGGAGCAATGTATCCATTGTAAGATGTAGTTACAGATGCATCTGAAGCTTTAAGATTAAGTTGAGTAGAACCGGAACCATTCACATTAATATCAGCTGTGGATGTTAATACACCCGTCGCAGAAACAGCATGCTGCCCAGCGGAACCAACAGTCAAAGAACCAAGAGCTGTCACATTACCGCTAGCAGCTAAAATAACCTTTCCGGCACCTACATTTACATCTGCAGTACTTACAACACCAACAGAATTGAGCGATCCGCTTGTCGAAAGAGTACCCGCAGACGAAACAACAAGCTGACCGGCTGAACCAATGGTTAAAGATCCAAGCGCAGTTACATTGCCATTCAAAGCACTCAACACGACTCTGCCACTATTTATATTGACATCGCCAACAGATGCAAAAGATCCAGCAATAGACATATTACCATTTCCAGCACTGAGAACCAATTTTCCCGAATCTACATTGATTCCGCCGACGCAATTAATAGAACCTTGAACGCTAACATTTCCATCATTACCAAGAACAATTTTATTGGCGCTATTTGTTGAATCTCTAATAGTAAGATTTGATGCGGATGTAATGGTTCCAGCTGTGTATAAAGCACCAGTTGAACTAGTAACATTAAAATTGGATCCAACGCTAACGTTTCCAGAAATAGTTGCAATTCCACCTACAGTTAAATTACTGCCAGCTGTTACAGCGCCTGCGCTACTAACAGTAAAATTGGTTCCACCAACATTGATCGAGTTGGAATTAATAGAGGTTGCAGATGTAATATAACCAGATCCGGTTGTTATCAAATTACCACTTGTACTTAAAGTTCCATCAGGCGAAATAGTCAAAGATTGTGTTGTGCCATCTGTTTTCAAGATGGTTAAACCTTCTGAAGTAACTGTCGAGTTGGTGTAGATTGGCAAACAAGTTGTCAAGCTACTATTTGCTACACCACTATTGGAAGACGTGAGAACTACGTTATTACTTGCCAAATAGAGTGTTTGACCTGGAGTAAAAGAGGGAAACTGAGGCGGCATACTATATTTTATCAAAATAAGTTAAATTTCACCAATAATATTATTCAAAAATTTAAAAAAATATTATTATTTTGTTATGCCTTAATCTTAACTAATTGTAAAAGTCCAAAAAGGAAGATTTATATCAAAATTTGTAGAAAAAGTTTTTTGCGCTGTTGTATTTGTAATATTCATGAATTGAAATTGAATTGCCAGATTTGAATCTAATGCATAATTATATAATCCACCGAGTTTCATAGGTGCAAAAAAATCATTGCATAAAAATGTAGAATGACTCGACGTTTGAATTTGTACAGTATTTTTTGATATATTAAAAATTTTAATATTGGACAAGTTTGCTGCTAAATTAGGAATAATTATATTCCCCGTTATGCTTTCAACAATATACACGGTATTTTCACTAACTGTAAAATCACCTATAACATTAGTAATATAATATGGACCATTCAATATAACACTATTTAATCGTATATTATTACTATTCATGATCCATATTTTAGTATTTTCTGTTTGAATTAGCTGAAAAGCATAATGATTGAAAGAGTCTAAACTATAGTTTGTTTCACCCGACAATGGAATGTAGTAAGTATTATAGATTAGACTGGAAGAACTAATTGTTACAGGATTATTCGATAAATTATAAAATTTTATTATAGTCAGATTAGGCAAAGTATCATCTAATATAACGAATCCAGTTGAAGTATAATTGTTTATAATATAATAATCAGAGATTGGTGTAGAAATTGGATAATTATTATTTGTTGTATTATTATTTATATAAGTTATTACTGGATTTGCATTTGATTCTTGCGCCCCAGATTGAATAACATTAAAATCTGCAAAATAGGTAATTTTACTTTTATCTGAACTTACAACTGATGTTAAAGTGGATGCTTGATTTGTGCCTATTATTACATTATTTACTCCATTTTTAGAGGAATAAAATTCATTGTAAAAATAAATACTCTCATTTGGTGATTGTAAATTGATTGCTTTTGAAGTAGAATTAAAAAATGTATAAAAAGATAGATTTTGTTTATCTATTGGAAGAATAATATTTTGCCCATTGAAATTATAGATCATATAAATACCAATATTTCCTACAATAAAATCATCTGTACTCAAACTATCAATCGTGTAAATATTATAATTATCGAGAACAATACTTTCTGTTTCATTTGTTGATGTTGTTGTTTGAGAAAATGGCTGCGTAGTATTCGCAGCTTGAATGAATTTTGCTCCCTGAGGCCATTTACCTCCTGCAGCTGGATATGTAAGGCGTGTTTTAGGATACGTCGTTGGCAAACTTTCATTATAACAAAGAAGTATAGGTGTTCCAGGAACATCGGAAGCACTTGTCGGGAAACAATTGTTGGAAGCAGTTATTTCAATAATTTCACCTGTGCAAATATTTTGCACTATATTGCAAACAAGACTGCCTCCATCTGGAATAACAGTAGGCGCAATAGGCACAGCAGGTAAAACAGATGGTGGCATGATAGGACCTTGGCCAGTATTAGACGAAAGTGGCGGTACTGCTGGAGCATTTGATTGCGAAGAAGTCGAGCGCTGTGGTAATACTGAATTTGTTGATTTTGCGGGCAAAGAACAAGTCAAAGGATCTACTGTAGGAACGCCATCTGTTGTTATATTAAAATAATTGACACGTTTTAAACTTTTCGTATTTGGTTCAGAAAATGTCTCTGATTGTGAAGCCCATGTAGTGTTTCGATTCACCCACATTCCCTTTGCAATTTGAGCATATCTTTGTTGCTTTGTTAAATTAGAACTGTTTGCTTTATATTGTAAAACATTGCCTTTTTTCAAACAATACAATTGATAATAATATTGTGACTTTAAAATAGGGGTTGCTGAATAAGGTAAATTAATATAATCGCCTGGAATAGATTGAACAGAATCAGAATTTGTATAGGCACATAAATTTTCAACTCTACTCCAGACTCTAGGAGGCACTGGTAAATAATACTGGCCTAAACATGACATGTATTACTATACAAATATATTTTTATTATAGTAATACTTAATTCCACTTTTTATTGGCTCCCATAAAAGTACCATCGTAAAGACAAGTAATCCAAACTGTTTTTATTTTTGGGATCAGCAGCACCACCCGAAACAATATTGGTATTGGGACCTTTTCGCATAATCTCTCGAATCGTTGTCATAGAAGCAGAATAATTATAATAAGCTAAATTGGAAATATATCCAGAAAATCCATTATCCATGGCGACATAAACATCTCCATAATTTTGTTTCGGAACACCCATTAATTTTACAGACTTGGTAACAATTCCATTAATATATACATCAAGCGTTGTATCTTTGCATCGTATAATTACATTGATCCATTTATTCAATGGAATATCAGAAATAATAATTTCTTCATTGATCACATTGAATGTATTCATAATAACTACCAATGCATTTGTATTGGGTGCAATATATAATCCTGGTCCATTGTTTGGGAAGTTGAGACCATTTTCAGCAATATCATCATTTCCTTTGTGAAAAACATGCTTATATTTTCCAGCCATGTATTGCAAATCATCAATTATGATCCAGACGGACCATGTAAATTCAATACCCCCGTCTTGATTGACGGAACGTAAAATAGTATTGGCGTCTTTTAAAGTTGGATCTTGTGGAATAATCAACATCTGTTTTGCATCTACCATTCCATTAATAAGTAGCGGAGATTTAAGTGCTGTAAAAGCCCATGTCATTATTGAAATGGATATTCGCAATAAAATGACAAAAGCAAAAATGACAATCAATAAAAATATTATTTTTGCTACTAAACTATCTGAATTGATGAAACTACCAATTCCATTATTATTTCCAGATACAGATTCTTGGTCGTTATACATATATATATTATATATAAGAAAAACGAAAACGCAATATAGCCTCAATAAATAAAATAAAAATAATAGACAATAGATTATATAGTAAAACCATTACTTTCAACACCATTTTTTGTAAAAGAAACTTTAACATTGTAACTTGCGAACATGGATCCACCATAACCTTGTTTATAAATATCCCACGCCGTTTGAGGATTGGTTGCATTGGGGAAATATTGAAGTTTTGCAGTCCATCCAGAAAATCCGCCATTTGGTGTGACATAAACATCCGCATTATTATTAATCATTGCAATTCCGGGTAATAAACAAGTATTTACCAATTTTCCATCTAAATAAATATCCATAGTGCGTCCATATACACTGATTAATAAATTCGTCCATGTTTGAATAGGCACATTATTTATCATGCAATTATGAACCGTAGTATTAGAAGTTGTTTTTGCATTTTCAGCTGCACAAGTTAATGCAATATTTAAATTATTTTCAATGGCTCCAAATGAAACCAATGGGCATGGATCGATACCTCCTACATCTGACACAGATCCGGCACTTGTGGAGGATGTGGGCGCACCCATTCTACCAAATAATACCTTTCTCTCATTGTATCGATAATTCCAATCATCAATATAAAACCAAAATGAATATGTAAAATTACTAGCATTCGTACCAGATGAGTTTGTAGCTAATTTATCCGCGGTAATTTGTTGTTGTGTTGTACCTGACATAATAGTTGCAGTTAAAGTAGTGTTACTTGATAAAAAGTAAATATATACAATATACAATAATACAAGAATTACTATTATAAGAAATACTCCACCAATATTCATGATATATTATAGAAATAGATTTTTTTTATTCATATTTATTATTCTTGAAATACCAGTCCCATGATATAAAGTTATTGTAATATGTTTTGTCTGTTATTATTTCATTTTTAAGATCTTCTGTTTTTTTGGCTTGTTCATTGATTGTCTTTTCTAAACTGTTCAAATAGGTTGTGTTATTTGATATTTCTACAGGTTTATTACTAATGATATTAGGCACTTGCTCTAAAATATTAATAATCGTATCAGGTGAAGAAGAATGTGCCGGTGGAGTTTTATTTTTAAAAAACTGATATAAATTTTTGACCTGATTTGCATGGATTGATGTATTAAAATAATTCACATTGCAAATTCCACCTTGGATTCCATTATTCGCGCCAATTTGCAATACGTCCAATGTTTGATATGGAATCACTTTTGTAAGAGATTTTTTCAATTCTCCATTGATAAAAATATCAAATATACTACCACTATAATTTACAAGAATATTGTTCCATTTTTGTAATAAGATATCTTTGCATTCATAAACAATCTGTGTTTCTGGATCCTTGTCCGATAATTGTAGTGTAAAAATAAGAATATTATCTACTGGATTAAACATGATATTGGGCTTATTTCCATAATTTAAAATGGACATGTATTGATTTACCTTGGATGGATTTGTTGAATCCAAAAATACCCACATAGAAATAGCATAATGATAATTAAATTGCATTGGATTATTTGGATCATTTAAGTCAATTGCCGAGGTTTGATTCAATGTCTGATATGATGCCAAGTTTTTCTCCTGATCTAAATAAACTGGTTGATTTACTAAAAGAAGTCCGCCCTGACTGGTTACTTGTTTTTCTATATAAGGATAGATGAAATATATGCCTGCTACAATGACAAGAAGGCCCAAATATACTGCATATGTTGCTGTATTTTCATCCAAGATTTTTATTTTTGGAATATTTGGTGCGTTGGGTGAATTTGGAGAGTATCTTGATGCAAAACCAAATAAAACGGATAATTTATCAACAATATTAACAAAAATACAGGGTATGTATAATATAACATTTACAATGAGACGAAATAATGGATTATTCTGATAAAGAACGGTAGTTGAAAAAATTTTAAATATTAAACCAAGAATGATTAAAATAACCAATAAATTTAAAAGAAAAGATATGATTCCAGAAGAGGTGGAAAGGGACTGAATATTTACCACTAACCAATAAATAAGAAGACCTGAAAATGTAAGCCCAAATAATAATAATAGAATTTTTTGAAAAATAGATCCATAATCAAAAATTGATTTTTTTGTTGCTTGTCCAGTAAGTTCTGCGAGTTCATTGGGAAATAAACTAACTATAAAAGAAATAATCCATGCAATAAAAACAAAAATAAGAATAATAAAAGTAAATGATTTAGTATAAGCACTGCTATTTAAAAAACCACCAGGATAAGAAGCAAGTCCTATTGTCAGTAAAATCAAAAATAAAAGAAATATACTAACATTTGCCACGGTATAAGGATTAAACCTACTTAAAAACTCCGCATTGCTATTTTTGGAACTGTTAGGAAATACCATAAGTGTTAATAAATATAAAAATCCAAAAATAGCGAGTAATATGCTAACCACTAGATATGGACCTAAATAGGTAGAGATATAATGATTCGGGTCAAAAAAATATAGTAAAGATAAAAACATAATCAAACAAAAATAGAGAATACTATATTTGATACGATCTGCTGTTCGATTTGTATTTAAAAAATCTCCGACTGTTTCTTTTACATTTAAAAAGAATAAGATAGCTGCAAAAAATATGGTCAATGGCAAGAGAACATATGCATAACTATTCACTTGATCCGGTGTTAAAATATTTTGATACAAAATAATAAAAAATACAAGATATAAAACTAGAAAAACTAAATAAGAAGATCCTGTAAATACAGACCGTATGGATTGAAATAAATCAGGATATTTTATATACAGAAATACTAAAATAGCAGCAGTTACTAGTCCAGAAACTAGAAGAAAGGTATCACCTGAAGTGAAACCTTGAGAAGAAGAGGAGGAAGAGGAAGAGGAAGACGAATTCTCTGTAAGATTTTTACCTTGTGTATAGAGTATTACAATACTTATTATACTCAAAATTATCATGATAAAGGTTGAAATATAGAAACCAATTTTGTTATTTTTATTGATATTATTTTTTTTTGTAGCATCCATAATTATATAATGGTTATATTATGCCAATATATAATTTTACCAATATCAAAATATAAAAAAAATTTTACATATTTTCAAAGGCGGTTTTTTGACCATGACATTCCCTACACAAGGCAACTAAATTCGTAACATCATTATTACCGCCATGTTCCAATCGTTTTACATGATCCACTTCAAACCAAGCTGTAAGCGTTTTTTTGCAATGTTTGCATTTCCAATCTTGCATAGACGCTACATATTTTTTCTTAGTTTCACTAACTGAGCGTTTTGTACCTTTGCTTCCTGATCTTAGAATACGTTGTTCCGAAGAATTTGGAAATCCATTTATACTTGTATTTATACTATCATCATTTTCATTTTCTTCTAAAAATTGTGTAGGTGTAAAGTCTAAAATAGGGTTAAACATGTCCATGGCAGATTTATCAATGGGCATATATTTGACAACATTATTGGCATGCAATAAGACATTCTTAAATTGTTTCGGATCTCTCTTTACCATCAAATAAAAAATAAATCCTAAGAAAGCAAAACCGGCAATTTGTATATATTTTTTATATTTTAAAAGCATCTTGATATATTTCCAATCATGATAGGCATTATAAATAACAAATGCTGTTATTAAAATAATGTAGAGTTCGAATCGCATTGTTATATTTTATGGATATTTAAAAAATAAAATATAATTTACTAGTATTTTCTTTTTCTTGATTTTCTAAGTTTTTTTGATTTTCTTTTTTTGGTTATTTTGCTTTTTCTAAGTTTTCTTGATTTTCTTCTTTTACCACCTCCTGGTAATCCTTTACTAGATGCAGCATCCGGAGGTCCTTGAGAACGTCTTCCACGACTGCTACTGCTACTGCTACTGCTACTGCTACTACTACTGCTACTGCTACTACTACTTGTGCCATAAATTAGTAAATTAATTTCTTCTTCTGAAAGCGGTTCGCCATTTAATTTCGAATATGGGTGACATGAAAAATCAACTAGTTCTATTATTTCTACACCTTTTTCTCTGAGATGGTTTGCGATTTGTTTTAATGATAAAAGTTTTTTTCTTCCAAATATGGGACCTTCTACGCGCGGAACACCTTGTTTTTCAGAAATAGGAATACCTTTGCTTACTATTCCACTTGGATTTTCATCTGCCTCTAAAAAAATATCAAATAAATCCGGCATACCCGGTACATTTAATGCAATAATAGTATCAAACTGATCAAATTGTATGAACAATTTATCTGGTACTTGTTGGCCTGGTGTATTAAATACATTCATACCAAATCGTTTCTTTTTTGTATCAAGAAATAGTTGATGTCTTTTTGTAAATGCAAACTCTTCCATTACTTCATATTCTGAAAGACTTGATTCTGAAAGAATTTCTTGTATTAATCCTAAGAATGCACCTGGATCAGAAGCTAAAGCTCTTGCACCATCTTGAGATTGTAAATACAAATTGATGATATCCATATATTGTGCTTTTTTATCTGGATGTAAATAATTACAAACACCAGGTGCAACAGAATTCAATGAAGCAATTTGTAAGCCCTCTGGTAGTGTAAAAGAATACGGTTGGCCTGTATCATTTACATATCTTTCTCCGTGACTAGTAGCACACAAAAGAACTTTCTTTGGCCATCGTATTTCAGTAGGTTTCATTTTTTTGCGCGCGGGACCACCCGAGCTTGATGATGACATATTACTATATAATACTATTATATTTATTTTTTTTATTTTTTTTATTTTTTTTATTTTTATTTTTTTATTTTTTTTTATTTTTTTCATGATAATGGTTGATTACCGAACCACTTTTGTGTGCAGATACCTTTTTTGTTTTTGACGATGATGAAGAAGGTATTGTCTTTAATCGAGAGAAATTTATTTTTTGTCGAATAGCCTTTTGAAACAGTTTATTTAATTCTTGTAAAAAAGATTCTACTTTGTCAATATTAATTGGTTCCGCGCTTGATTCCATAACTAATAATATCATCGATTGTATTGTATTCATAATTTCTTTCTCTGTGGGGGTCAAGCGTGTTTCATTTTTGTATAAATGTTCAAATGTAGGAACATAAATCATAATAAAACCCCATACATCAATATTTTTCAAAAATACTGTAGTAAAATATTCCATTTCATCAAATGCTCCATTTTTTGTAAATGCTTGTAAGATACGAGTCAAATATTCAAAAATGAAATAAAATGTGTAACTATATTCAATAATATCTTCTTTAAATTTAGCTTCTACATTGACAAGCGTTCCTTCAAACATCTTTTTAAAAATTCCATTGATATTTCGCAAATGACCCGGTCCGCGCTCATCCACCCATGTAATTGTATAATTGATAACAAATGCTCGAATTGCAATAAAATCAGGATTTGGATGTTTCTGCAAAAATTCGCGATACATTTTTGTAAATAACGAATTAAATAAGACATTTGAAAAAGGCAAATTATATTGAAAAGGTCTATTCAAAAGAACAGGCGGCACCTTTTTCCCTTTATGATAAGCGGTTGAAAGTCCCCAATCGATCAAACGCACTTTCATGTTATCACCTCGTTCTTGCACCAAGACATTTGATTCTTTTATATCACAATGATAGACGCCCTTTTTATTCATGGGTAAAATTCCATGTATCAATAATCGTTGCAAAGATTCATTTAATGCGTGTAATTTTTTATAATGAGTTGATTTAATAAAATCACCTACATCCATTCCGCCATACGGCATAGATATAAGTTTTAATCTGTCCAAATTTTTATTTATATTTTCTTTATCAATTCCGATTTTTGTCAAAGCTTTGCATTTTATGTCAAAGTTTTCCAAGTCTTCCTTTTCTAATGGCGCTGGATCACAAACAGAAAATCCTTCTACAAGGAAATAATCTTGATAATTTGGTATAGTTTTAAGTTGTGGTAGATATTTTACAACTTCACCATATTCTTTTGCAACATATTTTTTCTTCATCAATTTACTTACGCCATTTTTTCGACGCAGTTTCTGAGTTTTACATTTCAATGCTGGTTTAAAAACACAACCAAATCCTCCAGAGGAGAGAACTTTTCCACCTTTTATTTTTCTTGTTCTTGTTTTTCTTGTTCTTGTTCTTATTCTTGTTTTTGTCGTCATTCTAAAAAAGTATTAAACTTATATATGGCAAATATTAAATATTATTTGTTATTATTATTGTTATTGTTATTTATTATTGTTATTGTTATTTATTATTTGTTGTAAAAATAGAGTATAATTCCAATGCAAACTGCAATAATAGATGCATAAAGTATTTTATTTTTTATTTTCGCATAATTCTCCCATTGCTGTTCTTTGGGTCTATATTGCTCGTAATAATTGGCGTAAAATTCCCCCAAAGATACCTTTTTTTTCTCTAGACGTTCATTGATTTTGTTGTGAATAAAATGCATCCATCGAGTAAATGCATCTCTCGAATCCAAGTAAGGCGATATTGGATATTCGTCCAAAAGTTTGCTAAAGTGAGTTGCTATTGATTCAACTGGTAAGAAAAGAGGTATATTTTGCACAAAATCATAATACTTTTTTTTGGTTACATCATTGGGGCGTTTTGGGTAAGTCAAAGAAATGGTGTGCAAGAAAAACCAATAATGCGGACCCCACACTTCTGGGTCAAAACCATGTTCTGTACTCATGAAGCTAGATTAAAGTAATATTTAAAAAATAATGTTTAAACATAAATACAGGATATTATAGAATGAACAAAAATAATACATTATGCAATAATTGTGGAAAACATGGACATTTATTTCATCATTGTAAATTGCCTATTACGAGTCATGGTGTAATTGTATTTCGATCCAGTTTGGAAGGACTACAATTTCTCATGATTCGACGTAAAGATAGTTATGGATATATTGATTTTATTCGAGGAAAATATTCGAATCAAAATATTGTTCAAATACAAAAAATGATTGATCAGATGTCAAATGATGAAAAGACACGATTATTAGAACATAATTTTGATATATTATGGAAAATGATGTGGGGGGAAAATAATTATATACAATATAGAAGTGAAGAAGCAATTTCATCTAAAAAATTTGAAGCATTAAAAAGTGGTATTCAAGTTAATGAAACTATTTATACATTGGAACAATTAATACAAGAGAGTAAAACAACGTGGAAAGAAACTGAATGGGAGTTTCCAAAAGGCAGACGAAATTTTCAAGAAAAAGATTTTGAATGTGCTACGCGAGAATTTGAAGAAGAAACAGGAATATCGAAGGATGCTATTTGTTTTATTGATAATTTATTACCTTTTGAAGAAATGTATATAGGATCTAATTTAAAGTCCTATAAACATAAATACTATTTGGCGTATATAAATCATAATTCTGATGAATTATTAAATTATCAGAAAACAGAAGTAAGTAAATTAGAATGGAAAACGATAGAAGATTGTATTTCAGCCATTCGACCATATAATTTAGAAAAAATACAAATGATTCAACATATTAATCATACTTTAAAAGAGTATAGAATATACTTTTAGAAAAAGTATAGCAAAATATATATACTTTGAAAAAAGTATAACAAAATATATATACTTTGAAAAAAGTATAGCAAAATATATATACTTTGAAAAAAGTATAACAAAATATATATACTTTGAAAAAAGTATAACAAAATATATATACTTTGAAAAAAATATAACAAAATATATATACTTTGAAAAAAGTATAACAAAATATATATATACTATAGTATGAGTATAAAACCTGATGAATTGCAACAACTATATGAAACAAATGAATGTCAAGAGACCCCCTTATCAAAAGAGTGCAATCAATTTCAATTGCGAAAAGAATATCTCGAGAGAAAAGAGCTCGCTGAAAATCCGGAAGAAAATGATTTTTTATATCCCAATTTGAATGATCCCAATTTTATTGTTAAAATTGCAGAAAAAAAAGAGTTCCAGGATACAAAATATGATGGTACTATTTATGATATCAAAGAACGTTCAGAATTGCTTGCCAATGCCGAATTTGAATTATCTCCCCATCAGGCATTTGTTCGAAATTTTCTCTCATCACAAACTCCATATAATAGTCTATTATTATTTCATGGCTTAGGAAGTGGTAAGACATGTTCGGCCATTGGAGTTTGTGAGGAACAACGAGACTATTTGAAATCGATGGGTATATCAAAACGTATTATTATTGTTGCTTCACCCAATGTACAAGATAACTTCCGTCTTCAGTTATTTGATGAGAGAAAGTTGAAACAAGGACCTGGCGGAATCTGGACAATGCGTGGATGTGTTGGTAATAAACTATTGAAAGAGGTGAATCCTATGAACATGTCTGGTATTTCTAAAGAAAAAATAGTTAGTCAAATAAAATCATTGATAAACAATGCCTATCTATTTTTAGGATATGTTGAATTTTCAAATTATATTGCGAAAACAGAAAATATTGAATTATATCGAGAGAAACATGGTACTACTAGAGCTAACTTTGAAGAAAGAGATAAAAAAAAGAAAGAAAGATTATTTGAAAAAAATTTGCAGAATGAATTTAATAATCGTCTTATTGTGATTGACGAGATTCATAATATTCGCGATTCCGAAGATGGCGAAAATAAAGTGGTTGCGAGTCAATTGATGAATCTTGTCAAAAAAGCGGAACATATTCGATTGCTCTTACTTTCTGCAACACCCATGTATAATAGTTATAAAGAAATTATTTGGCTGCTTAACTTGATGAATTTAAATGATCGTCGCGCGACGATAGAAGCTCGGGATATTTTTGATAAAAATGGTAAATTTAAGATGAATATAAAAGGAGAAGAAGTGGGAAAAGAACTATTGATCAGAAAAGCAACTGGATATGTTAGTTTTGTAAGAGGAGATAATCCTTATACTTTTCCATTTCGTATTTATCCTTCTATTTTTTCAAAACAAAATACCTTTCAAGACTTAGTATATCCTGATTATCAAATGAATGGTAAGCTCATTGAAAAAAATGAAGGATTTGAAAGATATGTAAAAATGGTACAAACTTTTATGATTGAAATTGGTGTTTATCAATCATTGGGATATAAATATATAATAGAGTCATTGCGCAGTCGCGAAATGGCAATAACCACGAAAGAGGGTCAAGTTAGACAAATGCCTTCCTTTGAAAATATGGACTCTTTTGGTTATCATTTATTAAGACAACCGTTGGAAGCTCTTATTATTGTTTATCCTATGGAACAATTGGAACAAAGACCAAGAAATAGTAGAGAACAAGAAAGAGAAAGAGAAAGAGAAAGAGAAGGAGAAAGAGAAGAAGAAGACGAGTTGTATATCAATTCAAATGATATTACTGGGAAACGTGGGTTAAAACGTATTATGAATTATGTAGATACTGTTACACCGCCTATTATGGGGGATTTTGAGTACAAACAATCTATGCTTGAAAAATATGGACGTATTTTTTCTCCCGATGAAATTGGGAAATATAGTTCAAAAATAAAAACAGTATGCGATTGTATTATCAAATCAGAAGGAGTTATTCTTATTTATTCTGAATATATTCCAGGCGGAATTATTCCGATGGCTCTTGCATTAGAAGAATTAGGATTTCGTAGATATGGTCAAAAATCAAAAAATTTGTTTAAAGAACCGGCTGCGGAACTATTGGATGTAGTAACTTTGAAACCTCGGGTTTCAAAATCAGATAAAAATTTCAAACCATCAACATATATTATGATAACAGGAAACCCGAGGTTATCGCCCGATAATGACGCTGATATAAAAGCTGCGACAAATATAGATAATAAAGACGGACATAAAATCAAGGTGATCCTAATTTCACGAGCTGGTTCAGAAGGAGTAGATTTTAAATTTATTCGTCAAGTGCATATTTTAGAACCGTGGTACAATATGAATCGTATTGAACAAATTATTGGACGTGCTGTCCGTAATTTTAGTCATAAAGATCTGCCGTTTGAAAAGCGAAATGTTCAACTCTTCATGTATGGAACATTACTAGAAGAAAATAGAGAAGAAGCTGCTGATATGTATGTATATCGAGCTGCTAATTATAAAGCTATACAAATTGGACAAGTTACGCGCGTATTAAAAGAAACAGCAGTAGATTGCCTAATCAATCATGATCAAACCAATTTTTCACAAAGCACAATGGGTGAAACGGTAGAACAAATTCTTTCCAGCGGTCTTGTGTTACCAGCATTTGTAGTTGGAGACGCACCCTATAGCGCAAACTGCGATTATATGGAATCGTGCGATTTTAAATGTTATCCCGATAAAAAAATCGATATTTCAAAAGAAGATACATATACGGAATCTTTTATTATGATGAATTCTGATAGAATTTTGCAAAAAATACGTGGGCTTATGAAGGAGCGATTTTTTTATAAAAAGAATGAATTATTTCGACTTGTTAATATTCCAAAACCATATCCTCTTGTACAAATTTATGCTGCTCTAACACAATTAGTGGAAGATAGTAGTGAATTTATAACAGATAAATATGGTAGAACCGGGTATTTGATAAATATAGACGAATACTATTTGTTTCAACCAAGTGAGCTAAATAATAGACAAATTTCTATTTTTGATCGATCTGTCCCTATTGATTTTAAACATGATTCCATTCATATTGATATCAAAAAGATGGAAGAAAAGCCATTTGAAGAGAGAATGTTAGAAGAAAGTAAAGAAGAGGATCAGAAAATTGCAGGAATAACTATTATACAAGAATTAAAGAGAGAATTTGAAACAACTGTTCAATATGCGAGGACCGGAGAAAAAATTACTAGAGGAGATGAAGATTGGTATAAACACTGTGGAATTACCATGAGAAAAATGATAAAAGAAGGCTTTAATGAAACAATATTACTTGATTGTTTAATAGATCATATTACAGACATGATTCCATTTGAAGAAAAGTTGGAATTGTATCAATATTATTATCGGTTTTCTGCCAATGAATATACAGAAAACACGTTTGAATTTATGTTACATGAAATATTTAAAAAAAATATCATTAAAACATCACGATTTTCTGCTATTATTATGTATTCTAGTTCAAAGCGACATATTATGATTTGGGATAAAAATTTAAAAATATGGGTGAATGCACAACCAGAAGATGAGATCGAGGTGGGGAAAGAAATTAGTAAAAAATATGGAATCACTGCGGATAAATTTGCACACATTATCGGTTTTATTGGGTTTGAACATAAAAATAGATATTTAGTGTTCAAGGTAAAAGATATGAAATCACTTCGAAATAAAGGCGCAAGATGTGATGACTCTGTAAAATCTAAAAAAATTCTTGTTTTAAATGAAATTGTTGGAGAAGAAAAATACAATAAGGAAAATACACAAGGCGCAGTTCAAGAACAGTTGTGTTCTCTGCAAGAGTTATTGTTACGTTATTATAATAAAGATAAAAAAGACGATAAAATATGGTTTTTAAATTTTGAAGTGTCCATGTTATATAAATTTTAATATAAAGAATAAATATATATTTATATTAAAAAATTGAAGAAACAAGTTAAAAGAGTATCTCTATGTATAATAGATTGATGGAACAACAAGGAAAACCCTTTAGAAATAAACGTCGTGAAATAAAATATAAAGGTATTTATTCCAGAGCGATGATTACGCGAAATATTAGAATTCCTATCAAATATATCGGAAAAAATATTCAACAGATAATTGAGAAAAATATAGGAATCATATATGAGGGAAGATGTGTTGTTGAAGGTTTCGTCAAACCGGGCTCTTCAAAGATTCTTACTTATTCAAGCGGAATTGTGCATGGAACAGCCATTCAATTTGAAGTAGTATTTGAATGTTTAGTATGTTGTCCGGTAGAAGGAATGTTGATTCAATGTATCGCAAAGAATATTACCAAAGCTGGTATTCGAGGGGAATCACTAGATGAATCGCCGAGCCCTGTTATTATATTTATCACAAGAGATCATCATTATATGAATACGCAATTTTCTAGTATTAAAGAAGGCGACAAGTTTGTGGCAAGAGTTATTGGACAGCGTTATGAACTCAACGATAAATATGTATCAGTGATTGCTGAATTAGCAGATAATACAACGGAAGTATCAAAGCCCAGATTAGTTATTGGTTAAAAATACACTTAAAATCAATATTATATAAATTGTAAATGGAAGTAACTACAGAAAATTTGAATGCTATCCGGGGTAAGATAGAATCAATGCCAAAATTTAATCATGTCGAGATTTTAAAAATTCTAAAGAAATATAACAGCGTTACATTAAATGAAAATAAATATGGAACGCATGTTAATTTGACTGATATTGATCCAACTATTTTAGAAGAATTATATACGTATATTAATTATGTTGGTACGCAAGAAAATGCATTGAATGAGATGGAAAAACAAAAAGAGCAATTTAAGAATATATACTTTGCAAAAGATAATAAAGAGATTCATGGAAAAATAAAGTAGAAAAGTATGCAGAAAAAATCGCATGAAAAGAATACCAATGTTTTTTTAATGTTACGCCCATTTATGCTAACATTACAAAATATAAAAATAGAAAAAAATGTTGTTAAGAAAATTGTGGATAAGAAAATCGTGGATAAGAAAATTATAGAAAGTATTCTTTTGCCAAAGTCAAGAGCTCCGCCGACTGAACAAATACCTGAACAAATGGTAGAACCAATTATTAATAAAGTCAAACCAATTGCTGTTGTAAAAAGCGTGGAAGAAAAGGGCAAACTTTTTTCTCCGCGACAAAAAGATTCACTATTCTGGTGCTATTTCATCATGAAAAATGGATATTCTGATTATGAATATCCCGGAACAACTACATTTGCTCGAGAAAAAGAACTAAAGTTTCAATATATTGAAATGCTACGATCTAACAAACAGTTATTAAAAACAAAAAAAATAAAAAATTTGAGAGAAGATATAGAAGATGAATTGGCCAACAAGGAAAAAATTGGCATGAAAACATTTATTGCACTTTGTGTTGCAAGTAATCTGAATATATTATTTATTCATAAAAAAAAGTGTTTTCAAAGTATTAGTGAAGAAGATGAACCTGTATATATTGTTCATCAAAAAGAAATGAATAATTATTCAAAATATTTTTTACAGACAGATGCTTTGAAAGAAGAAATACAAATGTATAAAAACAATTATTATCAATGGGAAAATGTAGATAAGCCATTGAAAGCTCCAAGTGCATATAAATTGGAAGAACTGAAATCATTGTGTGAAAAAATTTGTACAAAAGAGGAACAAACAAAAGGAGGACTAATAAAAAAAACCAAAAAGGAATTGTATGATTTATTAGTAACAACTATTTAAAATGATAATTTAGAAAAATAGAAAATGATGTGATAAAATAAAAATTGAAAATAAATTATGATATAAATATATAAAGTATATATAACAATGACATCTAAACAAAATAAGTACGAATCTCGTGAAAAATCTCGTGAAAAACCTCGTGAAAAACCTAATCCACAAATTGAATTTGATAAGATGGTAAAATTATTCGTTAGTAATAATCCATATATCAAAGATATGAAAAAGAATAATGAGTTGGAAGTTCGATTCGGCACACGAGGTATCAAACCATTAACAAAAGTGGATTATGATAGTGTGATTCGAAAATTGAAATCACTCGGTTTTGAATGTGCAAACGAACAAGGGGAGAGCATGTTGCGTATTCAAAGCGAATTTTTAGATGTGAATACTGGTACATTTCAATTATCTCCAATTCGTGCCGAAATTAATGGGTTTCACGGGGTTCAAGAATACTGTAAAAATAATGATATTAATAATATGCTTTCAACATCGAATATGTCTTATTCTGTGGGGTTTTATAAAAAGACAATGTATAAACATGGAGAAGAACGCATTATGCCAGTAAATTTTGATGATTTCAATTTTCGTGTTAGTTATCAAGTAGAAGAAAAACTATCTTCTGGTGGTGGTGTTGTAAAAGGAATTCTGGATAATTGGACCAAATCCAAAAAAGCGTTTCGCTATATAAATCGTGTGACATTTCAACATTCATCCATTCCTGTAAAAGTGGATGTAAGTATTGTGAAAAGTTCCAAGCTTATCAATCGTGAATTGGAAAAAACCTATACTACGGACGAGTCTGGCGTTTTTGAAAATCCAGAGATTTATGAGATTGAGCTTGAAGTAGATAATGATAAAATTGGTCCAAACACTGATTTCAAAACAGCAGAAGAATTGATGCAAGGTATTCGAAAAGCGATTAAATTTATTCTTATGGGATTACAGGATACAAATTATCCTATTTCTTATCCCGAACAAAAGGAAGTTTTATTTTCGTATATGAGATTGGTTCATGGAAAAGAACCAGAAAAACCTGTCTTTCCAAATGATTTTATAGGACCCTCCTCTTTTACGCTTCAAATTGAAAATATTGTTCCTATAAATGAAAATGCAAATATTCCAAACATACGTAAAAGTTATACTGTTACGGATAAAGCCGATGGTGATAGAGCATTGCTCTTTATCTCAGATAAAGGAAAGATGTATTTACTGAACACCAATATGAAGGTTATCTTCACTGGTGCTCAAACTAAGACCAAGGAAATATTTAATACATTAATAGATGGCGAATTGATTTATCATAACAAAGCCGGTAAATTTATCAATTTATTTGCAGCATTTGATGTTTATTTTATAGATAAGTTGGACGTTCGATCTTATGGATTTTCTAGCGAGAAATCAACCAAATTTCGCCTTCCTTTATTAAAGAATATTATACGCAAATTAAAACCAGAATCTGTTGTGCCCGGTGCTATTTCACCCATGCGTTTTGAATGCAAACAGTTTTATCCAACAATTTTAACAGATGATATCTTTTCTGCATGTAAATTTATTATACAAAAAGAAAAAGATGGGTTATTTGATTATGAGATAGATGGGCTTATTTTTACGCCAGCGCTCATGGGTGTTGGCGCGGACGAAATTGGTAAAGCCGGGCCGCTATATAAAACAACCTGGGACTATTCATTCAAATGGAAACCCCCAAAGTATAATACTATTGACTTTTTGGTGACGACGGAAAAAGGACCAAATGGAACTGACAAAGTGACTCCCATCTTTCAATCTGGTACAAATACGTCATCAGTTATTCAATTAAATGAATATAAAACAGTTGTGTTACGAGTTGGTTTTAATAATAAAAAACACGGATATTTGAACCCATGTAATGATGTTATTGAAGATAATTTGCCAAATTTCAAAGATTTAGACAATGATAAATTATATCAACCTGTACGATTTTATCCCAGTAATCCTTATGATAGTAGCGCAGGAATTTGTAATATTATGTTAAAACCGGATGATACTGGTATATCACATATGTTTTCTAAAGATGAAGAAGCTTTTGAAGATGATACCATTGTAGAATTTAGTTACGACGTGGAAAAAGAGCAAGGATGGCGATGGACCCCGTTGCGTGTGCGTTATGATAAAACAAGTGATTATCGACAAGGCGGGAAAAATTTTGGTAATGCCTATCATGTTGCCAATAGCAATTGGCGTTCTATTCATAATCCGATAACTGAAGAGATGATTTGTACGGGAAATAATATTCCGGATGAAGTCGGCGATGATGATATCTATTACAATAGTGTAAGCGGCGAAAAAAAAACTCAGGGACTCCGTGATTTCCACAACTTGTTTGTAAAAATGAAACTTATAACAAGTGTTAGCAAACCTGGTAATATTTTGATTGACTATGCATGTGGTAAGGGCGGCGATTTTTCCAAATGGATTCAAGGAAAGTTGGACTTTGTCTTTGGGATTGATGTATCTAAAGATAATTTAGAAAATCGCTTAAATGGGGCTTGTGCAAGATTCTTGAACTATCGAAAAAAGTTTAAGCGTATTCCATATGCTTTGTTTGTTCATGGAAACAGTTTTGCCAATATCCGATCAGGTCAAGCTATGCTGAATGAAAAAGCTATTCAAATAACCAAAGCTGTTTTTGGTGAGGGTGTGAAGGATGATGAAAAGTTGGGAAAAGGAGTTGCTCGACAATTCGGCAAAGGACAAGAAGGTTTCAATATAGCATCTTGTCAATTTGCAATTCATTATTTCTTTGAGAGTCAAGTATCATTACAAAGTTTTTTAAGAAATGTTGCAGAAACTACCAAGATCGGCGGATATTTTATTGGAACAAGTTATGATGGAAAAACCATTTTTAACATGCTGAAACAAAAGAAACAGGGGGACAGTTTAGAAATATATGAAGGGAAAAAAAAAATATGGGAGGTTCAAAAAGATTATGGCGAAACAGAATTTTTAGATGATATTTCAAGTGTTGGATATCAGATTAGTGTATATCAGGAATCTATTAATAAGATGTTTCCCGAGTTTCTTGTGAATTATGATTATTTGGAGAGAGTGATGGAAAATTATGGATTTAAACTGATTACGCGTGATGAAGCGCAAAGTCTCGGTCTCCCTGAAGCAACAGGTATGTTTTCGGATTTATATCAACAAATGTTGGAAGAAGTGAAACGCAATCGTTTTAAAGCGAATGATTATGGATTTGCTCTTGACATGACATCATACGAAAAAAAAATATCCTTTTTAAATCGATATTTTGTATATAAAAAAATACATCATGTAAATGCTGAAAAATTAGCAATTGAATTATTAGATGACATCGAGTCACAAGAAGAAACTCGCGCTGCTGTAAAAGTGGCAAAAAAGGAAGAGAAGGTGCTTAAAAAACCAAAGGCAAAGAGGTTGCAACAAAAATTTGTACTAGAACAACCAGCAGACGGCGCTAAAGAAAAAGTAGAAGAAGAAAAAGTAGAAAAAGAAGAAATCCAAGTTAAAAAAACTACGGAAAAAAAAGCGCGTGCAAAGAAACCAAAACTAGTCATACAGGAGGAATAATTAATTGTAGAAACTTATTTTATGATTAACACTTAAAAATAAAAGATAAATAATAATAGGATTCTAATCAAAATGAGTTATTATTTATTACCATCAAAAAATATAGTGATTGATATTTTATCGGAAGTATCCAGAAATACATCTTTGGCTCCATATATTTCACCAAGTCTTGATTATTATATACAACAAATGAATACTGAATTGAATGCAAATATAGAAAGCGTTCATGCATTAGAGTATGCACAAAAAAATATAAATCCATATGAATACCTTTTTACAAATGTTCCTGGATCAAAATTCGCTGTAAGTAAAATGAAACCTTTCTCATACGAATTTTATTCATTTTTAGAAATGATTTATACATTAAATATATTTGATCATTTTATAAATAGAAAAATATCTACATTTATCTATGGCCAACATGCAAAATCAATTATTGAGTGTATAGATATTGTACGCGAAAGCTATATTCATGAACATTGTAAAGAATGTATAAAACGTCATATTGATTTTATGTATATTGAATTAGAGTGTTATGGATCTCTTGAAACATATATATATTCTTTTTTATCTTGTATTAGGACTATATTGCAACATCAAAATTGGGATGGTATTGCTGTCATAAAAATGGATACTATTGTACATAAACCAATATTAGATATTCTTTTTTTGCTGACCTCATTATATGAAAAAGTATATATAATAAAGCCAAATGCTTCTAATTTGTGCAATGGGGAAAGATATATTGTTGCAAAAAAATTTATTGGATGTGTAAAACGGATCGATGCTTATCTTTTAAAAATAACAGAAATTTTATTGCATGCAAAAACAAAAAATGTACTTTTTTCTTCTATTATAAAACATGACTTACCCTATTATTTTTTGAATAAAATGGAAGAAGTAAATATTATTATAGGGAACCAATATTTAGAAAATGTTGAACAGATAATTCATTTACTAAAAAATAAGATGAAAGAAGATAAAATAGAAAATCGTAAAAAAACAAATATTCAAAAATGTATTCAATGGTGTGATAAATATAAAATTCCTTATAACAAATTTATAGAAAGGGTAAATATATTTTTAAATGTACAACAAGAGCAAGAGCAAGAGCAAGAGCAAGAGCAAGAGCAAGAGCAAGATCAAGAGCAAGAGCAAGATCAAGAGCAAGACGATGAAAATAAAGTTATATTGGATTAAATAATATTAATATTATCTAGTAATGCCTAATGGTTGGCCTGAAAAAGAAGCAGAAATACCATTGTTACTAACCGTTGGACCCACTGTTCCAGCACTTAAATTATTACTACTATTCTTGTTCAAATCACTTAATGTATCTCTAAATTGTGAGCAACTTCGTGGATTACCGTTGAATCTTACTACATAGTCTTGTGCCATACATTTTTGCACTTTATTTTTATAAATAATAGGTGTAAAAGGTTGTTGGCCTGGATTCAATGAAGCAAATGTTGCACCTCTGCGTTTGTACAGATTCTGATTAGCTACATTTTTCTCTACTGTAGTTACTGCAAGTTTTAATGTTCTTGCACTAGCCATGACACCGCCCTCCGTTGCAAATTGCGTATTGCTCGGTTTATAAACAACCAACTTGCAACCTCTTGGATTGCTCGGACCAGAGAGAGCCATACCAATATAAGGGTTGGACAAGAAATTGGCAAATAACTCGACCCCCCGTCCAGTTTGACCCGAATGTAGGGTTTGCAAAAAAACAGCAAATTGTTTAATAGTGGTTGCTTGCAGTTGCTTGTAGTTTTCTAAATCGGTATTATCAAATATTCCTGCATTATTTAAGACTTGGAAGGCTTGCGCAACAATATAGATTTGTGAATTTGTACCAACATCAGTATTTGGGTAACAATTGGCAATATATAAATTACTTGTTCCTAATGGGCCACCTGGTTTTTCTTGCGCTAATTCTTTTGCACTAATTGTTCCATTTGCTAATTCAATAGCATTAGTAAAAGCCTGAGGTCCTCGATTAAAATTGAAAATTCGTTGGTCATATGTTTGGCATCGATTTTGTCTATACTGTTGCAATGTTGTATAATAATTTTTAGGAAGATTGGTATTTGCGGGTCTCACCATTCTTAAAGCCTTTCTCTCATTGTTACAACAACCTGGTCCATTTGTTGTAATAGGTTGAGGATTATTAGTTAAAAATGGGCTAGGAGCATTACTTGAGACAAGTGCGACACCATCACATGTTTTGCAATCAATTTGTGCCTGTATTGTTTCGTTCAATTCGTTTTGAGGATTAGGTTTTACCGAAAATGAACCAGGTTTCCACATCATTTGATTCACTAGATTTGGCATCGTTGTTGATTTTACAGCACGATTTGTAATATCTTGTGGAACAATAGTGATATACTCATTTGAATTTGTTGGATTTAATGCAATAATGGGAACAGCAGTTGTTGAACCTTTGCGATATTGTTTCAAAGGACGAGGATTAAAGTTGGAATGAGTTGGAAGAGACGTGCGCGAAAAGCAAGACGGATTAATAGGGTTAGGCGTGGTAATGTTGGTAGGATCATTGTTAGTTAAGGGTCGAATATTTCCACCCGTAGTAGCAACATTATTACTATATTGACCGGTTCCTTTCCAAGTTTTCCAACCACCCGTTGGCAAATTATTATTGTAAGAATTCATACCTTGAGAATAAAATGCGCTAGACATTTTTTTATATAGTAAGAATAGAAAAGAAAAGTCTTAATATAATATATGCTTATTACAATTCTTATTATATTTTTTATCATTCTTTTATTTTATCAATCATATCTTTGTATATTTCAGGAAAAAATAAAAGAAGGTTTAGAATCAGAATATAAACCTTATGATACAAACGATCCTAATAATGCTCTTATTTTAGCTCAACAAAATGCAGGAAATATAGAATATTTGAAACAAAAAATTTCTTCATTGGAAACTATAGAAAAAGAAGTAAATGACATGTCTCTAAATTTAATTTCAGTGAATGATCAAATTCAAGGTCTAATACAGCAACAGCAACAAGCTGCAACACAACTAGTCGGCAGTACGCCTTTAACAGTTACTGGAACTTCATAATTTTTATTGAAAAATAAAATATTTTACTATAGAAATAAAATATTTTATTATAGATATAATATAATCATACTAGAATGTCAAATATATTTCAAGATGTTTTACAAAATGCAGGAGAGGTAGAACAACAATTGCTTGGTCCAGATTATCCTTATTGGAAAAACATTAAATCTCCTTCTCAGATTGGTATGTCCTCGGATGGAAACTTGAGTGCATTAGGTCGTGATATTAGTGGGTTGAAGTCATATGTTGAAGTTCTTGTCTCTGGATCGGGAGATGCTTCTGCTACAGGCCGACCTTTAGGTAATCGATTTTTCTTGAAAACCGGCGGACAATGCAATTCCAATCCGGATCCAAAAGGTGAAGCAGTATTGACGGATCGTTATATTTATATTGATAATATTCCACAAGGAAATATTCCTTTTATTTCTTCTGGTATGGGGATGAATTTTTCAGAATTAAAGGGGCTTATACCCGGCGCCATGAGTGATTTGAATGTATTGAATCCTTTCGCTATTATGTCATCTTTTATGGAAGGGACGAATCCTCCGTGTCAGGCGATTACCATGCAAATAGTGGGTCCTACGCCGCCGCCGACTTCTTTGCCTACAAATGCTATTGGAAAAGAAACTAATTTTGTTGCGCTAGCTGATATTAGTAATATCGATCCATGCTCGTTTCCAGATGGAAAAAACCCGCGCACTGGAAAGATGTGTAGCGAAGCATTTGACACTATGTTTGAAGAAAAAGACATCTTTAAAACTCCTTTTACTATCAAAGATCCAGCAATCACCTTGTACTTTCTTTCTCTTGGGATACTTGGAATTTATATTTTGTACTGCTTAACATGTAGAAAACGGTCAAAATAATATTAAATAATTTTGTGTATTTTATATTATTTTCTTTTTTATCTTCTGCGACGAGTACGACGTTTTTTTCCGCCTACTGCAGCAGGATAAGGATACATATTTGTCCAAGCATCTGCTGGATAATACGGCATCACATTCGATCCACCTGTTCCTCTTCTATTTCCGCCTTTTTTTTTTCTTCTAGTACCGCCTACTGCAGCAGGATAAGGAGACATGCTTGACCAAGTATCTGGCGGGTAATAAGCTTGAAAACCGCCTTTTTTTCTTCTTCTTCCACCAGCCATTGTTGCACCTGGATAAATAGGTGTGTTGCATGGAGGACATTCTGTCGAAGTTTTTTTACCCGTCAAAGAGTTCCAACCACTTGCTACTCCATTTTTAGCTGAATCCAATGTACTTGAAAGATATTGCCCCCATGTGTCACCTTCAGCACCACCTCTTCTTCCACGTCGTCTTGTTCTTTTCCCTCCATGATACATTTTTGGCATCAAATTTATCTATATTATACAATGATAAAATATTTTTTTATTTTTAAAAGTCAATTCATCCTAAATCAAACGTGTCGGCACAGTAGTAAATAGTGGATACAATGGAGGTTGATATGTTTGTGCAATGCCACCCCATGTACATGCTTTTCCGCTACACAAGCTTTTATTATAAATAGACCCTTTCTTTTTTGGCGCAGTACAACCTCCAGAACGCACCATACGAAGCGCAGTTTTCACATCATTTCGATCATATGATTTATATGACATTAGATATGAAGGACCGCGTCCAGGATTATATGCACTCTTTCCTACTGCTTGACTTTTCAAAATGGCTGTGCGCTGGGATGATGAAGGCGGAGGAATATAATTCATGTGGGTGCTAACAGGAAATTGGCGTTGCGATGACATGGAAAATCGATTACTCACCGGCGATTTTTTAGCCAATAATTCTTGTTCTGCTTGTCGTTTTTTGCTTATAGCGGTCCGTGCATAATAATGGCGCGCTTGCGCAAATTCACTTGAATTATCAGAAGGATAAAATTGAGGAGGATTGGATCGCGGGCCGGGCAAAACACCTAAAGTATGATTGTATAAGATGGCACATGCTGGTGTATTAGGGTTATCAATAGGCCCTACAATAGGCGAGGCGGCATAACTACCGCCTGCAAACGGAATATTGGCATATTGATGATAAGCTACTGTTGTCATACTTTATACTTTTATAAATATATTTTTTTATAGCAAAAATTAAATATACTTTTATAAATAATACTTTTTATAAACAGTATATTTAATATCTTCGAATAGCTCGCCATGCGCTCTGTGATGCATTATAATCGTTTCCACCATTCGATTTATTATTAAAATTCTTATTAATAGCACGCTCCTTTAGATATCTAGAATAATCAGAACTATCATATACATATTTTACATTGCATGATGCTGAAGGAATGGCTGCTTCAGAAGGATAAGCATCCGAAGTAAAACAACTTTTACCAATATGTCCAAATCGAATTTTTAATCCATGCATACCAGGTCTGCTCTGGAATGTTTGGCACGGCCCACCGCAAGAAAAATTCTGTCTGCTAAGAACATCACCTGCGTTGGTAACTGCACGAAATGGAGTGACTGCTCTCGCAGGGACACCACTTTTAGGATCGCCAGGTGTAATAGTACTGGGTATTTTTGCACGTAAATAATTTGTATTCCATGCTTCTTTTAGAATAAAACGATTCTGTGGATAATCATTTGTATCGTCACTTACCTGAAGTTGTTGAGGTATAAATCCAGGAAGACCGCCTCCTAATGATGACTGTTGCACATAATTTGTTTTCATACTTTCATCTATTTTGTATAATTGTGCAAAGCTAAATAACGGACTAGATCCAACTGATCCATATAAGTGATTGTATCCTATTGATCCTTGATATCCAGGCATTGTATATATAATACAAATGATAAAAAAATAATATTTATTATTGTTTTATTTTAAAAAACTTAAATCTTGGTCTATAGTAAAGAATGCATGTATTTTTAAAAATTTTCTTTATTTCTTTGATTTTTGTTGTTATCGATTCGTTGTACTTATTTTCTTCTAAAACTTATTTCCAGAAACAAATTTTGAGCGTTCAAAAAGGACCTATACAATTGCGTATTGTTCCAACTGTTCTTTGTTATATAGCTCTCATTTTTGGTCTCTGGTACTTTATTCTTCGAGAGAAAAAGTCATGGATTCAGGCATTTTTATTGGGTATTGTTATTTATTCAGTGTATGAAACAACCAATTATGCTACATTAAAAGCATGGACTGCAAAAACAGTGATCATGGATACAGTCTGGGGCGGCATTCTTTTTGCTCTTGTTACAAAAATAGTTCAGCTATTAAATATTTAAAGTATAAGATAGAGTGTAAAAAAAATAATTATATTTCTAAATAAAAATGTACAGTAACAATGTATATTTTTATACTATATCGTATTTTCTTCTTATAAATGTATTTACGCATCAGTTGCGATATGTGTAATAGTTGCGGATTCTCCGGTAGTAATTTTAACATCAACTTTGTAGCCGATCTTATCTATTGGAATAAAGTAATAATTGCAACTCATAAATGCGCCTTGGTCAAAAGCTCTCTTATAAATTAAATAGCTATTTTCATCGCCAACAATAGCTGCCTTTGTTTGAATTCCAAAATTATCAAGTAACATAATTAAGACTTCATCTCGCCTTTTTTGTCTATTGAATCCTTGAAATGTATATTCTATAACAGGTACAGAACGCCCAACTGCAAGAAGTGCAGTTTCTGTCGGTGGGTAAAATTCACGAGGAAGACTATTCGCTAAAGTATTAGACATACTGGATATTTTATTTTGTAAATATAGATAGATTAAAATACTGTTTCAATTTTTTTATAATATTCTCTTGCACTTTTTTACAGTCTTTCACATTTTTATAACCTTGTAATTTTTAAAATTTTTTTTTTAAATATTCAAACTCTCCTGAAACCATGATAAAGTTTTGTTCTGCAATATCGTTAAGTAATCGTAAAACAAAATCTATAGAAAGTTCTTGATTATTTTTTAACTTTTCTCTTATATTGCAAAAGAAGTCTTTTACAGGTCGATTCCAAAATTCTTTTAGAGAAAGATCTTCTAAATCTTGAGTTTGTAATCCTTTTTTACGTATAGGGTCTTTGTTTATATGATAATATAGTTGTGTAATAAAATCGTGTAATACCATTTTTAAAACTGATGCATTGTATGTATCCATTATTTGTTGTTTTAACAAAGAAAATGTGTATCCACGTTGATTCCATATGCCAGTTCCATCGCAAAGTACAGTTAGAACATCTAGACGAAGTGATTGTTGTATTCCATTACTATCTACTACAAGAAGTCGTGAATCATCGCAAACTTTTATCTCTCTAATTATTTTCAATGAAATTGCTAGCTCCTCCATCTTATTGAATAACTCTAGTTCGGTAATATGTTTCCCAGCATTAAAGTATTCTACTCTCATTAACTCGGGTTTATCATGAAAGAATACTAGCCAAAGCAAAGATGATGAGCAGTTTTGCTTTTTCTCTTGTTTTTCTTCTTCTTCTTCTTGATCTTGGTCTTGGTCTTCTGCTTTTTTTTGGTCTTCTTCTTGGTCTTGGTGTTCTTCTCTTGCTTTCTCAAAAATCAAAAATGATGTATAATCTTTGGATGATACTTGTTTATATTTGCATATATTGTACTTGTCTTTTTGAAAGACCCTGTATATTTCAGAAATTCGAGTTTCGATATCCATCTTTTAATAATATTATACAATTCAAAGTTTAATTCAATTTTTGTCTAATATAAAAAATTGTATTATTTTTATATTGTTGTTTAAAATTGTAGTATTTTATAATTATTAGATCTCTTCCTCAGAATCTAAATCTAAATCTTCTTCTTCCTCTTCGTCTTCCTCTTCGTCTTCTTCTTCGTCTTCTTCTTCGTCTTCCTCTTCTTCTTTCTCTTTCTCTCCATCTAATTTCATTTTTTTGACAAGTGGCACAAGTCGCGCATAATCAATAAACTCACATTTGACAAGATCCTCAATAAACTGTTTTATAAAATCAAAATTCATTCCTTCCGGAATACCAATGCTGGTTTTCAATCTATTTTTTATATGTTGAAAGAATACATGAATGGGTTGATCCCAATATCCATCTAAACACTCTAATACCTTTAGATGTTTCTCTTGCGCTTCATCAAAAGAATGTTGTGTAAAATCTACACCGGTATTGAATCCAGGCCACAAGTCACTTGATACCATTTTTCTAATCGTCATATTAACTCGTCTTTTGTTATATTCATCTCTTTTTTTTTGCCCTTTTTGTATAAACCCCTCTCCTGCATAATATGCTGGTTGTCCGCATAAAATAAGAAGTGGGCTAAGTGGTATTGTTTTTACTTTTACGGTTTGCCAGCCCGCCGCTGTTATGCGCTTACGTGTATCTTTTGATGGAGAATCTTCTTGCGTTTGATTATTCACCTTTTCCACGTCAAATTCTAGCATTGCATTGTCTTCGACATGAATTTCTTTTATGCAAAGGGTTGTTGATAATTTATATATTTTCTGTAAAATTGCTCTTCCCGACATGTGAGCTGTTTTGCGAAGTGATTCTATTTCCAAACATTTTAATTCTCCTCCTGCAAAGTGAAAAGAAAGTGCAAGAAAATGAGTGACTTCTTTTTCTTCCAACAGTAATAGTACTGGGTCACGAGCTGTCTCGTAAAGATGAACCATAAGTAAGCATCCGCATTTGTTTATTACAAATCTATAATGAGGAAATACTGCTGCAATAGCAGCAGAAATAGTCGTAGATTGATCTTCAAGTGACATGTTTGATTGTTACAAATACTTTTTCCCTTTAAAGATTTCAATTTTCTTTAGAAAAAAAATTGAAATGTTTAATTAAAATGCTTAAAATGTAAGCCTATAACAAAGCAAAGTTTAAACAATGAATTTTCCTGAACAAATTAGACGCGAAAATGAGGTCATCATCGTGAAGATGGATAAATTGATAGAGTTTCATATTTTGCCAACCGGCAAAGTCGTGCTTTCGATGCTTGGCATCAAAAATGCTTACAAAATTTACAATACAATGAAGGACTATCCAGACAACGTAAGTTATGTTGGCTCTATCAATACAGAGACTTACGAACCGGATGGCTGCGGCATGTTCAATTATAAAAACGACAAAAGTAGCAAGTATGAAACCTATGCAGGCGGGGTTTCGAATGGACGATGGTACGGCAATGGTGTATTGACATGGAAAAATGGCGCAATAGAGGAAGGAATATTTGACAATGAAATGTTCCGAGGTACGCAAACATTGGCAAACGGCGATGTTATTGTTGGCGAATGGCACAATAATACTTTAGAATTTGTTACTAGTGCTGATTTTGCTGATGGACGAAAATTATTTGATACCGTTCTACATGATGATTTTCATTTTGTTACAGGCAAACTCTTTATACCAAAGTGTGGCACCTTTACTGGCACTATTCGAAAGAGATGCTTTGAGCCTTACCATGGAACTATGGAATATCTGGATGGACGCGTATATGAAGGCAGCTGTGGCTACACAAGAGAGTTTCATTTTATTTGCATCAATGGTTGCGGTAAAATGACATTACCAGATGGTACTTCTTACTCTGGAAAGTGGTCTCATAATCAAATTGTTTATGAGACCCCCGGAACATTGTCAATCGATGGTACAGAAGTAAGCGGTTTGCCTCTTCGACTTCGTGAAATGAATAAATATATGATGTGCGATGCCTTTAGTGGCTGGAATCATCCAGTCAAGGAAGAGCAAGAACAGGAAGAACAAGAGGAAAAAAATGAAGTCTGTAACCAGGATTGTCCATCTGACTGCGATTGCCTTTATTGCAAAGAAATGCCCCGCACATTTACCGTCGCTGAAGACAATGATCCAAGAAATCTGAAATTAACCTGCAGTAATTGGTAAAAAAAGCTTGTAAAAAAAACTTGTAAAAATTTATATTATTTTTTCATAAAATTGAATCAAATAATAATATAAATTTATGATGTAATTGTAATGTACATGTATTTTGATGATTTTATACCTAAAAGACGTCATCATGTTTCAGAGTCCAAATTTAAATATCGATTTAAAAATGAATTTTATAATCAATGTGCAATAGATACTCTCGGTGAATCTTTATGCGAACAAATGAAAAATGGCACATTGCAATGGGGTAAGTTAGAAGATGAACAGTTTGTAATAGCTGAATTTCTACATAGACAATTAGAAAAATACGAATATAAAGAAGAAAACCCGGAACAAGAAATGAAAGAAGAAATAAAAGAAAATCTAAATTTAACATTACATTCAGAAAAGCACCAAAAAAAGAAGAAAAAGAGAGATCGTCGAGTAAAAACAAATGATAGAACTATTTTATTTCAAACGTCGTAAGGAACTGGACAACTAACGTCCAATACTTGTACAGGTTCATCTAATCCAGTTACTGTAAAATATCTTAGCTTTGAAAGATGAACACGGTTATATTTAATTAAATGTGCGAGTGTTTTAGAAATTACATATTTATCATCTCGTAAGCCTTTTTCTTGTGGATCAAAGAAAAATAAAGTTCCTTTGTGTTTAAAAGCAACAAGAACATGCGAATTGAATAATCCATGACCTCTTGGAAAATCTAGACCAAATATGGTTGCATGATTGTTTTCCAAATAAGTATTAAAAAACTCTTTAATTAATGTATTGGCTTGTTTTCTATCATATAATCCTTGTTCATTTCTTATTTCCTTACTTATATTTAACTGTACTAATTCATGTGGTATTCCAAAGCTAGATGCTAAATATTTGCACATTTCACCATATTGAACACCTCTACCTTCTGTATTTACTCCTTCCGAATTTTTTTTGGCTAAACGACTACTTCTTAACCCTAGTGCAAATACAGACTGAAAAAAACAATCAACCCGAGGTCTTTCACTAAGATTTACATAATCTTTAAATTGTTCTGGACCATCAAATGTTGTTTGAAATAATATAGCAGGTTCTAATCCTTCAATAGGTCTGGCTCTATTTAATAATAAAATAGGTTTATCTCTGAGATGCGCTTTCGAGTAATTTGTGCGAGGAGTATCGGGAGATGTGGATTTTTCTAAACTTGGGGTTGGTGTAAAAAGTTGCGTGGGTGTTTGTGTTTGCATCAACAATCTTCTAAGCTCAGAGCTAGGTCCGCCAAATAACCTTCTCTTTTTATTTGTTTTTTTTCGATTTTGTCTTCTCTTCATATATATTTTTTTATTTTTCTTTGTATTTTTTTTTGTATTTTTCATATTATATAATTATAATATAAAAAAGAGAATTTCATCCTTCATAAGGAATATGACAAGTTAAATTTGTGCTGACTTTTGGTTCTGGTAATCCGGCAATTTTAAAATAACTAAATGACCTTATCATATTATTTCCACTATACTTGATGATATGTGATAATGTTCTAGATCTTATCTTTTTTTCATCTTCGATTCCTTTTTTTTGTGGATCAAAATAATATACTTTGTTTTTGTATTTATATGCAACCATAGCATGACCATATAACTCCTTGCCATACTTTTCAAAAGAAATAGTAAATATAGTTGCATGATTATCTTTTAGTTTTTCTTCAAATGTCTCGTTGATTCGTTTTTTTGCTTCTTTATTATCAGGAAGGCCTTTTGAATTAACAATCGGTTTTGATTGAACATTTATAATTTCAGTTTTTGTTAGATGAAATACCGCCATTAAATACTTTTTAATATCATCATTATAAACACCTAGTTTTCCTTTTTCATTCACATCAGCGGCATCTATTTTTGCTCGCTCCACTTCTCTCAATCCAACAGCAAATAAGCTTTGATAAAAACAATCAATTCTTGGGCTCGTTGCAAGATTTGCATAGTTTGTAAATTGAGTCGGATCGGAAAAAGACACTTGAAACAATAGTCCATATCTGTCATTTTTATAATTATTCAATAACATAACTGGCTGTTTAAAATACTTTTTCATGAATGCAGTTCGAGGAGTTGCGGTTGTTTTTGAAGAACGCGTTGGTATTTCTCCCTCTTCAAGTGATGAATGTTTTCTTATTTGTTCTTGAAATAATTGAGAACTAACTATTGGACTAACTATTGGTATTAAATGATTTAATTGTATTTTTTGTCCAGTAAGTTTGTCGATACAATCTCCCGCTTTATTTCTACGTGATTTATTTGGACATCGCGGTCTTCTTTTTTTTGTTGAATTGTTCATTTCACTATATATTAAACATATAAAAAAATGAAAACTACCAATAATTGTTGTATTTTTTATTTAACTATCCGTAACTAATCTTGGTGCAATATTCATCGTAATCAATTCTTGAAACAATAGTTTGCATGCATAAGGTATTTCAACATATGCAAAGTCTGTTCTGTTATCGCACGTTCTACATCGATGAATATGCATTTTATCATTATAGGAAGCAATTAGACCACACTTTTTGCAAATATGTACTTGATATTTATCGGAAGCATCATACATTCTTCCTTTTGTGAATCGCGATGCGCCGTGTGAAATCATAGCATCTCGTTCCATCTCTCCAAATCGCAAACCACCATCGCGGCTTCTACCCTCTGCTGGTTGTCTCGTCAAATTTACCATAGGACCAATCGATCTACTATGTTGCTTATCATTTACCATATGCTTCAAACGCTGATAAAATACTGGTCCAATAAATATATGACATTCCATTTGTTCTCCAGTCAATCCATCATACAAAATTTCATTGCCATGTGCCTCATAACCAACATCTAGCAATGCATTTGAAATTGTTTTCACATCTAAATCTCCAAAACTCGTACCATCTCCAAACAATCCTACTTCTAGTAACACTTTTCCTAGTAATGTTTCTTTTAATTGAGCAATTGTCATGCGAGATGGAATCGCGTGTGGATTCAAAATAAGATCGGGTTTTAAACCCTCTTTGGTAAAGGGAATATTTTCTTCAGGTATAATATTGCCAATTGTACCCTTTTGACCACTTCTTGATGAAAACTTGTCACCAATAACGGGCTTTCTTACTGTTCGCAACCTTACTTTTGCAAACTTGTAACCGTCTCCATTTCTATCGATATAATTCTTATCGATAAATGTCTCCTCATCTGTTCTATAAACGCGACTTTGATCTTCGTACTTTATCACTTTTGTGTGATCATTTCGATTTTCCTTGATGGGTGTAATCTTAGAAATAATAATATCACGATTTTCTACTCGCGTATTTTCCGGAATAATACCCTTACTATTCACTTTATTATAATTTGCAAATTTCATACCTTTTGTTTTCGATGGATCCGGTTTGCATCGAATCTCTTCATCCCCATTTATTTTTTGCTTGTCTTCATCGCGCTCTGTATGATACACTGTAGCTTGAAATAATCCTCTATCAATGGATCCTTTATTGAATAGCAACGAATCCTCTTGGTTATATCCTGTATGCGTCATAATCGCCACAATAGCATTAAAACCAGAGGGAATCTTATTAATATGAATCATGTCCATCACTCGTGTATCAACAAGTGGCCTCGCCGGGCAATTCAATACATAAGCTGTCTTGTCCATACGATTTTCATAATTGGTCACATATACTCCCATAGCTTGTTTTGCCTGTGCCGTTTGGTATGTATTTCTTGGAGATTGATTATGTTCTGGGAAAGGAATACAAGAAGCAAGCACACCAAATATCGTACTCGGATGAATCTCGCAATGTGTATATTTATAGATTTGGTCACTTGGCAATTTGATATCCGATGGTTTCATCGCAATCATGGACCAGGACTGTTCCTCCGGATCAATGTATTCAATCATGGAATCGTCAATTCTGCAATTTGTCAAAAGATCATTCCATGTCAAGGTATTGTTGTTCAACTTTTCAATATCCGATTTTTTGATAAGAATATGATTATTTTTCACACGCAATAAGGGTCGCGTCAATCGTCCGGCATCATTGCAAACTCGAATTTCATTTTTCTTATAATCAAAGACAATCGATGTATAAATATTAATAATACCTCGATGTTTCTTATCCTTCAATTGTGTAAAAAGATTCATCGGATCTTCTGCAATTCCCACCCAAGCTCCATTAATAAATACCTTGACCTTTTGAAACATATCTATCGGCGCCAAGTGTTGAATATCTTTTATATATGGCATAACGTATTCGTAAAGAGGTTGAGAATTGGAATGAATAGTTATATGAGTCATATAACTCAAGTTTTTTACAATACCAACTGATTGACCCTCTGGCGTTTCCGCTGGACAAAGAAATCCCCACGATGTATTATGCAACTTTCTAGGAGGGATCAGTTTGCCGCTTTTATCGGTTGGCGTTGAAATTCTGCGCGCATGACTCAAGCTACTAACATAGGTCAAACGATTTAGAACTTGTGCTACACCAACCTTGTTCGAATTCACATGCTTTATTCCGAAATCACCTGTACTTAAAGCGCGTTTTAGACCATTTTCAATAGTCGTTGATTTGATAATTTTATAAATATTTGTCATATTCAAAATATTTTGATAATCATCTGTGGATTTCCATGACCCAGTATTGATCTCTTTGATGACTTGTTTTTCCATATCTTTTACCAGCTTGTTGAAATAATTACGGAACAAATTATTAAGTAATGTTCCTGTCAAATCAACACGCTTGTTGAGATAAGAATCGCGATCGTCTTGCTTTGTCCATTCAAAGCTTGCTTGTAGCAGCTGGTTTGCCATGTAACCGAGGAAGTAAATTTTTTGTTCCGGTGTTTTGCAATGAGGAAAGGTATCATTGTTCAAAATATCCATAGTAAATTCATACTTTTTTCTTGCTCCTGTTTCCTTGTCCATATTGATGGGCGTGTACATGACATGTGTTGTAATATATTTGATGCATTCTGATTGTGTCATATAACCATTCGCTTCGATTATTGAGGCTTGCAATCCGCTCAACATTTCAACGTAATTTTCATTGCGTAGATCAAGCAAGATTCTTTCACATATTTCCTTGTCTGATAAAATACCTAAAGCTCGAAACAAAATAAATAGTGGAACAACTTGTTTTACACGCGGCAATTGAACCGTAATTGGGTATCCAAATCCATTATTTTTGGATGAAACCATCATATTAATTTGTTTTGGAGAAATACACTTAAAATCTGGCACCGATTTAATTTCCGCTAGCCAAGTATATTTTGTATTATTTTTACTGACATTGAAACAATACACCTTGTTTTCCGCCGCACGTTCCTGACCTAAAACAGTCTTTTCCGATCCATTGATAATAAAATATCCGCCTGCATCAAATTTGCATTCGCCAGTTTGATTATTTTCTACATGTTTATATTGAGTGAGAACACAAATGCTCGACTTCAACATGATTGGCAATTTGCCAATGTGAATATTTGGCAAAACCTTGTAAAATGTTTGTATATTATCAAGATTTTCTCCGTTTCTTACAACAAATTTAATATTCATATCTATTGTCATTGCCGACGCATAAGTAAAGTTTCGCAAACGTGCTTCTTGTGGAAACATTAATTTGGTCGCTCCATTGTTTTCATGAATCTGGGGTCTATAAATATTGAAATTTTCAAAGGTAATAAATATCTCCAAAGCATATTTCCCTGATTTAGCGTCGAAATCCTGCTCTGATACAATATGCACTGGATTAAACATCTCGATCGTCTTGATAATTTGATAACTTACAAAATTATTGTAAGATTCGATCTGATGTCGTACTAATCGTTCCAAATGCTGGCCCTTAAAATAAGATTCAATAATTGTCCATGGCATTTCAATATAAGGTTCATTTTCACCGTCGTATTCATTCGAATCCATGTTTTTAATTGTTGAATCCATATTTGGGTTATTATTTATTTCAATTTGTTTCTATATTGTTTTCAAATGTAATATTTTTATAACTACATCAAGTTGTAATTGATATCTATTATTAAAAAAATATCAAATACTTAAACTAAAATATTTTCATTCTATATGTGTATTATTTTCTAGAACGTCTATTCTTTTTCGTTCGTTTATGCTTTCTGGATTTTTTGTGTTTTCTGGATCCGCCAAATCGACGTCTTCTAGAACTAGTCGTGGATGATACCGGTGCGCTCCATTCTACTAATTTACTCCATTTTAAAGTAGGTGGAACTTTTTCATTTTTCATAATTTCATTCAGATGTTGTATTGTTTTAACAGTTCTCAACATTTCATTAAATTCTTCATCTGTTAGATCTCTCCATTTTTTTTGCTCTTGTTCGGTAGCTCGAACAACATAAAAGTTCCATATATCTTTCAGTTCTTGTAATGTTAAAGGCGATGAATTCAAATCGCTAGATCTATATCTAGATGACGACATTTATATATTATTATATTTTATTTTTTAGATCTTCTTTTTCTTCTAGATTTTCTTGTCTTTGTCTTTCTAGATTTTCTAGATTTTCTTGTTTTTTTAGATCTGTATTTTTTACCAGGTCCGCCGAATACGAGTATAGGAGATGATACCTTTTGATTTTCATCCATTTCACGAATATAATCTGCAAGTTGTTTCCATTTCCAACTTATTGGGTTTTCTTCATTAATTGTACTATTAAAATGATATGGGTCAATGCCAGTTGGATCATCCGGTGACACATCATTGATCATTTTTTGTAACTCTTCTTCTGTAATATTATCCCACTTTGCTCCCTCTAATGATTTTTCTTTAATCATTGTTTTCCATAAATTTTTAAGTCCAGATGATGTAATTTTTCCATCTGTGGCATATGCTAAAAAAATATCTTCAGACGCCATTCTTATATATAAAATTATATTTTTTATTTTTTTAAATTTTTATTTTATATACCGAAATTTTCCTTGACGTATGTAATTAACGATGGCGTTGCTAATAACTTTTTATAATAGTAATAATGATTTTTAAATATAGGAGATTTAAAATGCAGAGAGAATATTTTTGTTATTCGGTTTTTAACAATTTCACTAGTTTTTTCTGGTATAAGTTTGCTCGAATTTATATATTCTACAAAAGTATTTAACTTTGAAAATATTACAAAGGATAGTTGTGCCTCCAAGACATAGTTTCTTTTGAATGGGTTTTTTTTGTTAAGATCGTAATGTCCAAACAGTTCATTATAATAATAATTCATTTCGGGATGTTCCATAAACATATTCACTGTAACATCATAATCTTCAAACAATGATAGATAATTATTAATATTTGTTTGTGTTATTTCTTGTTTGTGATATAGTAGAGTTAAAAGAAGAGTTGCAACTAACGCAATAGCACCAATAGAAGACAATAAACTTATAAATACTGCGAATTTATGATTTTTATATAATGTTTTTGAAGATAAAAAATAAATAATAAGAATCGATGAGAGAACTATCATTATTCCCACTGTAATATTGATAATATTTGATTCTCTAAGATTAAGAATAGAAAGAACCATGCCAATACTAATTTATGTATATAAAATAATAATAATATAAATGTTGCATATAGAAATAATAATAAGACATGTCTAAACACAAGAAATATATATCATTTATTTCTTATTTAGATGATGCATTTCCATCTTTGCAACAAACAATAGAATTTAAAACAGAAACACTCGATGAATCTATTAAAAAAGTGGAAGATATATATTATCAAAAATATACTAATAAGAATGAAACTACAAATATAGATAAAATATCATGTTTATTAAAAAGTGAGAATCCAAACAAATATAAAGAGCCGCTTCTTGTAGAAGAAATGTTGTATTCTTATTTTACAAAAAATAAATTTATACCTTTGATTACACCTAAAAACTCAAATCCTATTTCTATTACAAAGAAACTAATTACAATAGAAGAAGCTAACATAGATACTCTACAGGATTTGTTAGGTATGATTGATAAGTATCCTTTAAAAGATGACATTGAATATAATATCAATATGGAATCACTCCATAAGGTAAAGCCTTATTTAATACGATTGCAAAATATGATTGGTATGAAGAGTTTGAAGAAAAATATTGTCGATCAAATTTTATATTTTTCACAAGATCTTCATAAAGGCGGAAAAGGAATGTCAAAAGGGGATTATTTACATACCGTTATTTATGGTCCTCCAGGAACCGGAAAAACACACGTTGCAAAAATAATAGGAAAAATATTTTCAAAACTTGGTATTTTGAAGAAAGGTACATTCAAAAAAGTAACGCGAAGCGATTTGATAGCTGGATATTTGGGGCAAACTGCAATAAAAACAAAAGATGTTATTCATGAATGTTTAGACGGCGTACTTTTTATCGATGAAGCCTATTCATTGGGCAATTCAGAAAAACGAGACAGTTTTTCCAAAGAGTGTATAGATACATTGTGCGAGTCATTAAGCAATTATAAGGAAAATTTAATGGTAATTATTGCTGGATATGAATCAGAATTAAATGATTGTTTTTTTCAGTTTAATAAAGGATTAGATTCGCGTTTCACATGGCGATTTAAAATTGATGATTACGATGGAAAAGATTTATTCAATATTTTTCTAAAAAAAATTGCGGATTACGAATGGAAAGCAGATGCTTCTTTGAAAGAAGAATGGTTCGTAAAAAATAAACCATACTTTACATTTTATGGAAGAGATATAGAAGTATTGTTTTCAAAAACTAAAATAGCACATAGTCGTCGAGTTTTTTGCAAGTCTCAAGAAGAAAAAAAAGTCATCACTATTAAAGATTTAGATAAAGGTTTTGAATTATTTATGGACAATGACGAAGTTAAAAAGCGTAAAGATAACGAAACGCACAAGGTGATGATGAGTACTTTATATGTATAAATCAAATAAAAAAACATAAAAATATAAAAAAATATAAAAATTAATATTTTAAGGTATAATATATAATAAGTTTCAATTAGATAATTATTTTTTATGTATAATATAACAAACAATGTCCAAAAAAACAATTAAAATAAACCCCGAATTATTTCAAATAAGTTCTGAAAAAACAAAAAAGATTCGTAGTAAAAAAAATAGGCCTGTTTTGCCTGCGTTGGTGAATCTAAATTCAATAAAAAAGCAATTATTGCATAAAATAAAGGAACATAAAACACAGGAAAAGTCTGAGGTAGATAAAAAAAATAAAAGTAATAAAGAAGATTCATCCTTATTTTCTGATGAATTTAGAGATTCTATTGAATATTTATCAAGTTTATCAAAAAAACAAAAAGAGACTCCTACTCATACTCCTTCACAAAAAACCCTAAAGAATTTAACAAGTTATTCAGAATACGCTCATCAATATGATTTGATGCCCCATGTAGAATTAGAGTTACCTGAAGAGCTATTTATACCTTCTAGTAATTCTATTGAAATAAAACTTAATACTACCTCGCCTGTTTCTGCACATACAAATATAAAAGTAGATAATTCAAATACAGTTCCTTATGGATGTCTTAAAAATGGTAATAAACCTACTTATAGAACGTGGAAACAAAATCAAACTCGAAAGAACTATGAATCTGTAACAAATTCAATTCAAAATTCAATTCCTATTCAAAATACAAATCCAATTGTTATGGAAAGAGAGAGAAAATTGGAAACATTAAAGCATAAAATGAAACAAAAAGAAGAAGAAGAGATTCAAAAACAGTTTTTATCCAAACCGCTCATTCAAGTGCCTTTATTAAATCAGGTTGAAAACTTTGATCCGCAATTGAAAGTGCAACAATTTGATGTACCAGAGCAAAGTTTTCAACCTGGTCAGTCTATAAAACCAACATCTCTTTCCATTAAAAAAACAATTCGTAGAAAATATACATTAGGAAAATCAACAAAACATAGAAAAGTTGGCGTTCTTATCAAAGATAAAAATACAAGAAAAAAAGTTGTAGAAGCACAGAAGGAGCTAAAGAAAAAATCCATACAAGATGTAAAAAAGTATTTAAAAGATCGCGGGCTCATTAAAGCAGGAAGTAATGCTCCGAATGATGTGATAAGAAAGACATATGAATCGGCCATGTTATCCGGGGATATTGCAAATATAAATCGAGAAACTCTTATGCATAATTTTTTGAATGAATAAGAAAATATAAAAATACTTTGTTGAAAAATTAATCTAATAATAGTGTAAGTTCAAACTATGGAAACTATTAAAAATAAGATACCAGATAATACAATTGAATTTTTTGAGGAATTAAGTGAATATTTAGATAAAAAACTTCTTTTTTTTGGTAGTGTTCAACGTGATGATTATTTTCCAGGTGAAAGCGATATCGACGTGGATATCTTCACTGATAATGAAACTCAAACTATAACAAAATTGCAACATTTTTTACACGTTAAACGTTCTGATTTCAAAAAATTTGTTTGGAGATTAAATCATAACAATACCATCGCATATGGTAACAAGATTTTTTACAAAAATAAAGAAGAAAGTATTTTTGTAGAATTTTCTATTTATAATGAACGTTACAAAAAGGGTATTTTAAAGGAGCATACTATGAAAACAGTATTGCCATTTTATGCATCTTGGCTTCTCATTATTCTTAAATATTTATTTTATAACTTAAAGATACTAGATAAAAAAACATTCACTTATTGGAAAAAAAAAATATTATCCGTAGGAATAGGATTACCAGACGATCAATTTGTTGTATTAGAATCTAAATAATTTATTTATTTTTGTTTTATTATGTTTTTTTATTTTATTCTTTTTTGTAAATTTTTTTTTACACCACGTTTGATGTAGATTCTTTTTGCACCATTCTGTTTCATCCAAGTTAGAATTATGTATATGTTTTTTATCTGTTATACTTACATTTTTGTGTATGCCAAATACTACTTGAAACATAATTCTATTGATTTTTGTTTCGTTTGTTCTTCCTCGATGAAATATAAAATTTGGCATATAGGCAATTGAAAATGCATTAGTATTTAAATATCTAAATTCGTAGTCCTTTTTATATATCAAATTAAATTTAGCAAGTTCATCTATGATTTCAGATTTACACAAATACTTATCTGATATATCGAATAATATATTTTTACACTCTATATTCATATTTTTATCATAAAAATGTATATATTCTGTCCCATTCTTATTATTTATTTCAACAAGTGGTATAAAATATGTACAAGTATATCCACTATAGTCTAGATGAAATTTTTGAGGATTGCAATTTGGCGGCGCATTAATAAAACCATATGAAATTAAATTTGTAACGCATCCAATTTCATCTTTAATATATTTTAAAAATTTTCTATTATTTTTTTTCTTTTCCCAATTTTTATGAAATAAATTTACATAGTTAATCTTTATATCTTTCCTATTATTCTTTACATGTGGAAAAATATTGAGACATTCTTTTTTTAGCAGGTCAATAAATTGATTACTTATTTTATTTTTAACTATTTCCATGTTATAATAATTGCATATAATAATTTATTATTTTTTTTCTAATTATACATTAATAACCATAATTTATTATAATATATGAAAGAGATACTTCAAGCGTTTTTATTAAATTTTTCTATGATAGTAGTATTTGCATTTATATATTTTTATATGCCAGATGGTAGTTTTAAATGTCTTGATAGTAATGATTGTAATAGAAAATTATTAGATTATTTTATATTCAGTGCTGCGGCACATGTACCTACAGGAATTACTAATATATATCCACAAACAGATTTTGCAAAATATATTTTACTTCTACAAGAATTTTCAATTATTTCATTAAATCTTATTATTCTTTATTTCTTTGTTTTTCTTGGCAAAGAAAAACGTTTAATTAAACAGCATCTCAGAAGCATATATTCTTAAAATACATTATTTTCTTGCAGAATAGGAGCGTTAGATCTATCCAGTGCGGGTGGTGCGTCAAAATGTAACAATAAATTACGATTGTAATTATTTAGAAGATCTGAAAGATCTTGAAATAAAAATTAAATAATTATTTTTTCTGTAAAACAAATAATCAATACTTAGAATATAGAATGTGGCAGGCTACGTTTTATAAAAACGGAAATTTCTTTACATCGACGGGAGAAACAATTACAGCGTCATTTACTTCTACTGGAACTGGAGCAACAGAAGATGATGCACAAGGAAATGCTTACAATGGTATTAATAATTCAAGAATTGCATTTCTTGCTAAATTAGAAACCAAGATTTATCCTGCAACAATAGTGCGTCAAATTGCAACATTAAATTATGAATGCGCTGAATTAAAATAAAAATAGGTTGGAATTTATGAAAAGTTTGAATAATTTAGAAGAAACTTGATATTTTTATTATTTTTATTCTTTTTCAATGCTGACTTCTTTTGCAATTGTTTTGATGATTTTGTTATAATTTTCAATATCATCATCTTCGGTCAAACCGCCCATGGATTCTCCCACTATTTTCAAATACTTTTCACTCTCAACAGATTCGCTATGGTTAAAATCAGGGTTTTCTTTTTGCCATTCGGGCAATTGTTTCACGTTCTTGTGTGCAACATGTTGAATCATTTTTGTTAATTTATCTTTTTTACCGCTTTCTTTTTCCCAAGTATTCTCGTCTTTTACATACATGGTTTCTCTCTTTAAATCACTACAATGAATAGGTCTTTTGCTAATATCAAGCTGTTTCAAATTTTTAATAAGAATATTACTGATACCTTTGACAAATCCATTTTCTCCCACTTTTTCCAAATCGGTCAATTGTAATTGGAGAGAATTAACAAAATCCATAATATTCATAGCATCCTTACATTGTTCATTTAAAAAGAAATTAATATTAAATTTATTCTTATTAGTTGTATTGTGAGAATTTGTTGTGTTACCAATTTTGCCACTTGAAATCAGCTCACATACATGTTTATTCTGTTCAAGTATAATTTTATTTTGTTCTTTTATTAAGTCTTTGAATTCACCGTGTTGTTTTAATAATTCCATGACCATATTTGGCGAATCTGGAATGACAAAGGACATTCCCTTATTTTTTGTTTGTTTTCTTTTTTCTGTTTCTTTTTCTTCCGTATTTTTAATGTCTGATTCAAATGTACATTTTTTTCGATGCTTCGAGAGCCCTTGTCTATACTTATAAACATTTCCACATTCACATATAAATTCTTTAGCAACTTTTGAGCAACTTTTTGCATCCGTTGTCATCCGTATGTGCGTTGCAGACAACAAATGTTTATCAAAACTACTTTTTTTACACGTAGAATAGTAACAAATCGAACATATAAATTTCGGAGCAACTTTTTGGCAACTTTTTATGTCATTCATGTCATCCATATATAGGATGCAGAAAAGTTGCTAAATCGTTTTTCCTTTTAAAACTTAAAATTTTTACAATCACAAATATTTAAAAGAAAATCGGGTTTCGCGCGATTATGCTCTTGCACAAAAAATGCATGTTTTTTACTTCCAAAGTATTTTCAACTTTTCAAAAATGGACAAAAAAAATGTCCAAAATCGATTGGCCGAAAATACTTTTGGGAAAAAATATCAAATAATTGACATCACTGAGAAATCGAGACAGAGAATATAATTTTGGTTTGAACCCTATATATCATCTTGACACAAAGAATATAAGGTTTTTTAAACATAGTTTTTGGAAAGATATAAAGATAAAATTTGAATAATTGTTATGGCACTCGTCAAAGATTATTTTGAAAAAACAAAATCATATCAGCAACAATACGGGGAAAAAACACTGGTTCTTATGCAAGTCGGCGCATTTTTTGAAGTATATGGTCTCCAAAATAAAGAGACTTTGGAAATAACAGGCAGCGCCATTGTAGAGTTCTCTCGAATTTGTGATATGGCAATTGCCGATAAAAAAATTTGCGTGGGTGAAAAAGGGGTGTTAATGGCGGGATTCGGAACGTATATGATTGATAAATATATAAGAAAACTGCAAGAATCGGGATTTACTGCGGTTATTTTTACACAAGATGAGCAAAATAAAAATACAACGCGAAGTTTATCCGGGATTTATTCTCCTGGAACTTATTTTTCCAATGATTCAAAGTCTATGAGCAATAATACATGTTGCATTTGGATTGAAGTTATAAAAACTGTCGTACATGTTGGCGTATCTAATATTAATATTTATACTGGAAAATCCTCTGTATTTGAATTTCATGAAGCATTTATTATGAATCCAACTACATTTGATGAATTGGAAAAATTTATTAGTATTTATCAACCAAGTGAAACAATTATTATTGCCAATATTTCAACACTAGACATAAATGAAATTATTGATTTTGTCAATATTCAATCCAGTGCTATTCATAAAATTAGTACAATAGAAAATATAAATGATAAACATGTGAAATATGCATTGAATTGTGAAAAACAAACATATCAAAATGAACTATTATCGCGATTTTTTAAGAATATGTACGATACCAATACATTTTATCAAACATTTTGCCAAAATGCAATTGCTTGTCAAGCATACTGTTTTTTACTGGACTTTATTTATCAACATAACCCTAATTTAACAGATAAAATTTCAGAGCCAGTATTTGAACATTGTAGTAATCGATTGATACTCGCAAATCATTCTTTAAAACAACTGAATATTATTGACGACGGTCAAGGTTTTAACAAGTATTCATCTGTTGAAAAAATGTTGAATATGTGTATTACTCCAATGGGAAAGCGTCAATTCTCTCATCAATTTTTGAATCCAACAACAAATATAGAATTTTTACAAGCGGAATATAATATTACAGAGCATATTCTAAAGAATGTTACAAAATATGAAGATACAAAAAATAAAATGCAATATATTAAAGATATTTCAAAGTTAAACCGAAATATTATCATGAAAAAAGTTTCACCGAAAGCGCTAACTCAATTGTATAATAACATATTTATTGTTCGAGATTTTGCCAATCTTTTAAAAGAAGATTCAGTTTTTTCAGACTATTTATCAAACAAGGTTCAACGTTATTCAGATATTATATCTGATGCCGATGATCTAATTCAATTTTTTGAAACGCGTTTTTGTCTAGATCTAACTCAAGATATTGATATTACACAGCAATTTGACAACAATTTTATTCAGCGCGGTGTAAATTTAAATCTTGATGAAAAGACCAAATTGTATATGGAATCAATGGACAAGTTGGAAGCTATTAGGAGTTATTTTCATTCTTGTATTGTAAAATATGAAAAGGCTGGGAAAGCAGGGAAAAAGACGGATCAAAGTGAATTTGTAAAGTTGCATGAAACGGAAAAAAATAACTTTAAACTGTTGGCAACAAAACGAAGATGTGCAATTTTAAAGCAAACGTGGCAAAATGATTCCAATATAGAAGTAGAAGTAGAATTAGAATATACATCCTCTTATGACGGAACAGCAAAAACCTTTGCTTTAAGCAACGAACCACTTGTTTTTTTATCACAAACTGCGAGCAATGAAACCATTTCCACTGGACAAATAAATGAACTATGCAAAAATATTACTGTGATAAAGCTACAAATGAAGGATCTTTTGACAGAAGTGTATATGAATATTTTGTTAGAATTATCAGAATTTCAATCACAATTTGATACTATCATTCAATTTTTGACTGCTCTTGATATTAGCATTGCAAAAGCCACGATAGCAAAGAAATATAATTACTGCAAGCCGATGATTGCTAATTCTGCATGCGAAAAATCATTTGTTGAAATAATCGGTTTGCGACATTGTCTGATTGAACATATCCAACAGCATGAGATTTATGTAACAAATGATGTTACACTAGGCAAAGATGATTCGGATGGAATATTATTATATGGAACAAATGCTGTGGGTAAAACCAGTTTGATTCGTGCTTTAGGAATTGCAGTAATCATGGCACAATCCGGGTTATATGTACCCTGTTCTCAATTTATATTTTCACCGTACAAGTATATTTTTACACGTATTATTGGAAATGATAATATTTTCAAAGGTCTTTCCACATTTGCAGTGGAAATGTCGGAACTGCGTACTATTTTACGTCTCGCGGACCAACGTAGTCTCGTTCTAGGCGATGAACTGTGCTCTGGTACGGAAAGTATTTCCGCACAAAGCATTTTTGTAGCCGGGATCAAACAACTGTTTCAGAAAAGCAGCAGTTTTATTTTTGCAACACACTTGCATGAAATTATTGCTTATGATGAATTTGATGAAATGCCAACAGTACATTTAAAACACATGTCTGTTGCATACAACAAAGAACGGGGTATTCTAGTCTATGATAGGAAACTGAAAGATGGTCCAGGACATAATATGTATGGCTTGGAAGTGTGTCGTTCTCTCCATTTACCAGAAGATTTCTTGGAATTAGCAAATTTAATTCGTATGAAATATCATCCCGATTCGGCGAGCATACTTTCTTTGAAAACATCACGCTACAACAATCAAAAATTGGTAAGTAAATGCGAAGTGTGTAATAAAGAAATGGGAACAGAGGTACATCATTTGCAGCATCAAAAAGATGCAAATGAAGATGGATATATTCATACACGTGAATCAAATTTTCACAAGAATCATCAAGGCAATTTGCTGACAGTTTGTGAGAAGTGTCATCATGCATTTCATAATAATAAAGATAAGTTATCAAAAGTAAAACGAAAAGTAAAGACTGTAAAAGGTATTCAATTAACTGAATTATCGTGAATAGATTTTTTATTTCTTGTTTTCGCTTCTTGTTTTTTATTTAATATCTTCGGCGACGAGTTCTATGACGTCTTGATTTACTACGTTTTCTAGATGAAATCATTCTAACCCCTTTTTTAACACTATTTACACCCATACTGACACCGGTTTTGACAACGCCAAATAATTCACTCAACCCTTTTTCCAAAACACCCAATGTTTTATTTGCTACTCGTTTTGTTTCGCCTAAAATTTCTGTTTTTCTAGATCCGCGTCTTTTTGCCATAGTTATATACTACGCAAATATTTTTCTCAAATGATTTAAAAGTTGATACACTAATAAAATAAGATATGGATGTTTTCCAATTTGCAAGTATTGGAATTTATTCTAAAATATTCAATGACGTTCTACAACATTTTCAATATAATAATTATATTATCGGATTATTTATTTTTATCGGAATCGCTAAAATGATATTCAGCATAGAATATGTTTCGATTATGTTGAATAAAACGATTTATACTTTTTTTGAAAAAGAAGAATCTACTATGGAATTGAGAACACATACAAAAAAAACAATGGGCGATTATGGAAGTAGTGCTTTAAAGTATTATTATAGCGATCGATTTCAAGCGCTTGTTTATTTTTTGGAAAAAATGAATAATTCAACAAATGCCATCTCAAAATTTGTTGAAATTATAAAAATTAATAATAATTTTAGTAAAATTAAAAGTGACGATTTTATGTTTATTCCTGAGTCAAATTATCGTACGAAAATTTACGATAAGTTTCAAGACAAATATGATATTTTTTTGGAAGTTAAAAATAATACTCCAGTTTCAATAGATGAATCGGGCGAGAAAAAAAAGTCTTGTGAAGATAATAGTAAAATTACGACATTTTATTTGATAGTAAAAGGTAAAAATAATTTTAAGATTTTACATACATTTATGGATTTATTAATTGAGTCTTATACAAAAGAAATAAATAAAAAAAAATCTCATCAATTATATGAATTAACCGGAACATCTAAAAATGAAAATAATAGCTCTGAATTGGTATATCGTGAGTTTCCTTTTAAAAGTAATAAATTTTTGGATAAAAATATATTTTTTGAAGGAAGGAAAGAATTTATTGAATATATTGATTATTTTTCAAAAGATCATGATAAAAAGGATATCTATTCGATATCAGGTATTACAAAAAAGGCGTGCATTTTATTGTCAGGACCGCCAGGATGCGGAAAATCATGTATTATCAAAGGTATTTTAAATAGAACCGGTCGTGATGGAATTATTGTTCCTTGGACCCGCTTGAAACGTTGTAGTGACTTCATTAGTCTCTTTCGATCTAAAAAGATAAATGATACTCTTTTTGATATGAAAAATTATGTATTTATTTTTGAAGATTTTGATGCGAACAATAGCGATACGTTGAAAAAACGTAAAGCGAATTTGAAAAATAATGAGAAACACGATGAACTTATTGCGGCAAGTCAATTACTAGCTGGTAAAAATAATGGTGAAAATAATGATGAAAATAATAATGAGAATGAAGATGATAAAAAAGATAATACGTTAGTTACTATGTTGAGCAGTATGAATAAGAAGATGGATGATGAACTTACACTGGAATGTGTTTTAACAACTCTTGACGGAATTGCTGAAATGCAGGATGCTATTCTTATTTTTACAACAAATCATTTGGATAAAATTGATCCAGCATTTTATCGATCTGGTCGCGTAGATTATCGTCTAGACATGAAACTTGCTAGCGTAAATATTATTCAACAAATGGTATGCGCATATCGTCAAATTACGCGTTGTTGGATGTATAAAAAGAAATTTGAAAAAATGAAAAGTTACAAAATATCTACAGCGGATGTGCAAAGTATATGTTTCAAATATAGAAATAAGCGAATTGAGAGATGTTTGGATGAATTAATTATTAGAACAAATAAACCATAAATAATATTTTTATATAATATATATTGTTCGATGATGTATGTATTATATGGATTGTTACTGGTGTTGTTTATTTTGATAGTAACAAATAAAAAAAAAACAATAGAAAATTTTGTAGATTTAGATACTTTATTGAGTAGTATTAGTGATGGTGCTTCTAATTTCTGTGATATATATCAAGAAGATCCTGCAACTATGGAAAAGCAATGCTCTACATTGGCTGTAACAAATTGTAAAAAATCAAAATGCTGTGCTTTTGTAAATAGCAATAAATGTATGGCGGCGGATGCAACTGGGCCAATATTTGGATATAATAGCGATGGAACAAGTATTCCTATTGATACGTATTATTATATGAATAAATGTTTTGGACCAGGCTGCTTGAAATAAACTATATATATTGTATTGTTTTCTTATAAAAATTGATATTATAAGAATATAAATAAATCTAGTCATACTCTATATACGTAGGAAATGATTATTCCAATTAAGTGTTTTACATGTGGCAAAGTAATTGCTGACAAATATCGATATTATGTAGAAGAAGTAAGAAAGAGAAAATTATCTAGCGGTATGGATATTCATAAAGTGCAATATTTAACAATGCAGTTTAAAGAGAAAACTCCAGAAGGAGAGGTGATGGATGAACTGGGTTTGAATAAAATGTGCTGCAGGAGACATTTACTTTCTCATGTGGATATTGAATAATAAATAAAATGATATTGTCGATTATTTTTGAAAAATATATATTTATAATATATGGCAAAAACAAAAAGAAATAGAAGAATGCGAAAAAAAACACAAAAGGTATGGCCAATGCACGGTTGCTATAAACAACGAGGCGGGGGTTGTGGGTGCGGAGTGCAAATGGGAGGCGTTAGACAAATGGGAGGCAGAAGACGACTTAAAGGAGGAATGACATTATCACCCTCTCCTTTTGTAAATTCGCCAACGTTGCCTGGGGTAATACAAACTTGGCCAGGAGTTCAAGGCGCGGGAACAGGAAATTGGCTTACAAAGAATCAATTATATGTTGATCCAACTATTAGAACTAGTGTTCAAGAGAGAGGCGGATCTGTTTCCCCATTTCAAATGGGAGGAAGAAAGGAGGGAGGAAGAAAGGAGGGAAAAAGAAAGGAGGGAGGAAGAAGAACAAAAAAGGGTCGATCAAAAAAAGGTGGATTTGATTTAGTAAATATGGGAATGTATGGAATTCAAAATGCATATAGCACACTTATTGGTTCTGGAAATATGCCTGTAAATCCTCAACCTACAGTACAATTTGTTAGAAAATAAAAAATTATGTTTTTTTCTATGAATAATATATAATGGCGCCATTCCCCAGTAAATTAAAGGACTTGTGTGGTCCGGCTCTCTTTTATTTTGTTATTTCCATCATTGCACTTATAATTTGTGGCTACCAGAATATGGGCAACCGTAGCATGTATAGTGTAGGACCTATGTCTGCCCGCGTAAGTAGCACTTTGTTTGTTTTCTTTGTAAAACTAGTTTATATTCTTTTTTGGACATGGATTTTGAACTTGATCTGTGGGTCAGGACACTCTGGAATTGCTTGGTTTCTCGTTCTTATTCCTTTTATTCTCCTTTTTGCCGTTGTTCTTATCTTTATGATCAATCCTTATTCTTTAGAAGGAGTTGTCGGAAATATGAAAGCGGCGCAGAGAGGAGGAGCTGGATCAACTGGTGTTCAAATGGCAGCAGGTATGGGAAATTAAATAATCTAGAATAATTATATAAGATGAAGACACTTGATAAAATGCCAAAACTGTGCGCACCGGCTTATTTATATTTTATCATTTCCATGATTGGATTGGTCATTCTTGCTATTCAAAATTTAGGAAACACCAAAACTTATACGATTGGTTCATTTAGCACGATTGTTCCAAATACATTATTCATTTTTTTCTTGAAATTGGTATATATCGCTTTCTGGACGTGGGTTCTTAACTATTTGTGTCAATCTGGTTTTACCGGAGTCTCCTGGTTCCTCTTCTTGATTCCTTTTATCATGTTTTTTGTATTGATTGGAATGATGCTTGTTACAGGAAAAAGTACAACGAAAACGACTAAATAAGAACAAATAAAAATAATAATTTGATATTATATATCAAGTTATTTATGCCTAAAAAAACAAGAAAAATGAAACAAGTAACAGATCACGGTGAATTTTATCAAATAAATGGTTTTAACTATGTTTGTGTAAAAGGTAATCCAATGCAAAGAGGTCGAGCTTTTGGAAAATTTTGCGTCAATGATTTCAAAGATATTCAAAAAATGTTGCATTTTGTCTGTGAAGAGGAATATGGCCGTTCATGGGAATTTTTTATCGATGCCGGAAAAAAATATTTGAAACCAACTATTCAAAAAGTGTATCCCGAATTTTACGAAGAAATGGAAGGGCTTGTTGAGGGTATAAATGAAGCCGGCGGTAAAACGGATATCGATGAAATTCTTGCATGGAATAATTATTATACTTTGTTGGATTCATGGTACTCTACGTATGATGATGGTAAAAAAGACTCTTCAAAGTCGAAATCAGTTAAATCAGAAGGTGGTTCCAAAGATCGATGCAGTGCTTTTATTGCAACAGGAAGTTGGACAACCGATGGTAAAATTGTAGTTGCCCATAATAGTTTTTCTAACTTTGTGGATGGACAATATTGGAATTATGTACTAGATACGACACCTGACAAAGGACATCGTATTTTAATGCAAACTTGTGCTGCGTGGATATGGAGCGGAACTGATTTTTTTGTTACTGGTGCTGGAATTATCGGAACAGAAACGACAATTGGAGGATTTCTTCCTTATGAAAATAATTTACCCATTGCATGCAGAATTCGTCATGCAATGCAATATGGAGACACTTTAGATGATTATGTTAGAATCTTATTAGACGGAAATTCAGGAGATTATGCAAATACTTGGTTGATTGGAGATACTAATACAAATGAGATTCTCTCTTTAGAATTGGGGTTAAAATATCATAGAGTAGAGAGAAAAACGGATGGATATATTGTCAGTTTTAATTCTGTCTATGATCCAAAAATTCGCAATCTTGAATGTGCAAACTCAGGGTTTAATGACATAAGACGGCACCAAGGCGCAAGAAAAGTACGTTTAACAGATTTAATGGAACAATACAAGGGTAAATTGAATGTTAATTTAGCCAAGGAACTCATTGCCGATCATTATGATGTTTATCTTCATAAAATAAATAAATGTGCTAGAACGGTATGCTCTCACTATGAATTAGATCCACGCGAATTCATGTCTCAAGCAGACCGTCCATTGCCGTTTCAACCTCGCGGTGCAATGGATGGATTTGTTACAGATACGAATCTCGCTAGAAAAATGACTATTGTTGGTAGATGGGGCTCTTCTTGTGGAACACCATTTGTAGTTGATGAATTTATCAAAAAAAATAGACAATGGGAACAATATGGGCCTTATTTGCATGATCGTCCTAAAGAACCTTGGACGGATTTTACGATTGATCAAAAGCGTAAAAAACGGCAATCATTGCGCAAAAAGTAAAATAATCAAATTAATATAAATAGTTGGCGGAATGATAGTACTCAGGATAATAGACAGGAATTTCATTATAATAATCTCCTCCCCATCCATTATTTCCACTCCATCCATTATAATAAGATCTGGGATCACCATAAGTATATCCTCGACCAAAACTTCTTCCTCCCATTCCAAACCCGCCGCCTCTTCCAATACCCATATGACCCATTCCTCCATGACCTTCGACAAATTTCAAGGGTCCAAAAAAACATGCAAATGCAAGTAATAAGAATAAAACACTAATAATAAATAGTCTTTTCATATATACTATATCAATAAAAAATTGATGACTAAACTAAGAAAGTTAAAAGAATCAATACATCTTTTATAATGGAGCAACCGCTAAAATACAGTATATTATTGCTGCAACAGTTACCCATGGATCTAGTCAAACATTGTTTGTCTTATGACAAAAGATTTGTTATACGCAAAGGATGTATTATACAAATCAATAGACTTTGTAAAAATGATATACGGTATAGCATACTCAAAAAAATTCCTATCATTGAATATAATAAAACCCCATATAATCAAACAGTATTTGCTTCTTATTTAGATGCAACAAATGGTAGAAGCAACAATAATAAATATTATTTCGCATTGACTATTATTTTGAATACTTCTATGGGTCGAATGATCTATTATCTTCGTAAAATCGATTCCGTCACAAAGAAAGAAGTGGATATTAAACGATATAATATTCTAAATTAACTTACTAATAAAAAGAAAATTCTTATTATTATTATATAAAATCATTATAATAATGGAAGACATATCTTGGAAGCTTATTGATAAATATTTTCAAGATAATCCATATAATTTGGTATCGCATCATTTAGATTCTTACAATGATTTTTTTGGCCAAGGAATTCAACAAATTTTCAAAGAAAATAATCCTCTTCGTTTTATTGAAAGAAAAGATACCGAAGAAAAAGGCGACGGTGATGAAAACCGCAATGAAAGTTTTTTATATTTAGGTGGAAAAGACGGGAATAAAATTTATTTTGGAAAACCAATTATTTATGATGATAATGATAGAACGCATTATATGTATCCAAATGATGCGCGTTTGCGTAATATGACGTATGGCGTAAGCATACATTATGACGTAGATGTAGATTTTGTTTTTTTTGATCCAGAAACAAAAGAAAAAAAAACAGATTCTATTGTCTTGGAAAAGATTTATCTTGGGAGATTTCCTATTATGTTGCAATCAAATTTGTGTATTTTAAAAGATCTTTCTCCCGAGGTTCGATTTAGTATGGGAGAATGTCGTAATGATTGGGGAGGATATTTTATTATTGATGGCAAAGAAAAATCTATTGTAAGTCAAGAGAAATTTGCTAATAATATGATTTATGTTAGACAAAATAAAGATGACAATATTTATAGTTTTTCAGCAGAAGTGCGGTCAGTAAGCGAAGATGCTTCAAAACCAATTCGCACAACTGCTATAAAAATGGTAGCACCATCACCAAGACTCTCTAATCAGCAACTCGTAGTTTCTATTCCTAATGTAAAACAAGCTATTCCCCTTTTTATTGTTATGCGAGCACTTGGTGTTATTTCAGATAAGAAAATTATTGAATATTGTTTATTGGACATAGAAAAAAATGAAAGTTATGTAGATTTGTTTATTCCGTCAGTCCATGATGCAAGCAAGATTTTTAGCCAAAAGGTTGCGCTACGATTTATTGCTAGTTTTACAAAAAGAAGAACAATTACAGGCGTACTTGATATTTTAATGAATTATTTTTTACCGCATATAGGAGAGGATAATTTTTTAGAAAAAGCATATTATATTGGTTTTATGGCAAATAAATTGTTGCGCGTTTTTACGGAACATGAAAAGCCGACCGATCGCGATAACTTTAAATTTAAACGCGTTGAGCTGTCTGGATCATTAATTTACGATTTATTTCGAGAGTATTTTTTGATTCAGAATCGAACCATTGGTCAAAAAATAGATAAAGAACATTATTATCACAAAGGGAAATACCAGACAAATTTTGATGCTTTCAAGACATTAATTGAAGACAATTATGGTGAATTTTTTAAAGAGAGAACCGTCGAATTAGGGTTTAAAAAAGCATTTAAAGGTAATTGGGGTTCTGAAGCGCACACAAAACGTGTGGGAGTTGTACAGGATCTAAATCGTTTATCATGGAATACATTCATGTCTCAATTGCGAAAAATTAATTTGCCACTTGATGCGAGCGCAAAAGTGGTTGGTCCTAGGTTGCTACATTCTTCACAATGGGGTTATATTGATCCTGTAGATACGCCGGATGGCGGAAATATCGGCCTTCATAAACATATGGCTATTAGTACGCAGATTACTAGCGGTTTTTCTGCCGCGCCACTAATACGTTGGTTACGAGCAAAAACCATGTTAAAAGTATTGCAAGAATGCGATCCTCATTATTTACATTCGAATACTAAGGTTTGGATTAATGGGGTTTGGCTTGGAGTCATTAATAATCCGTTGGAAACAGTAAAATTATTAAAATTGTTTCGACGAAATGGATTAATTCCAATGCAAACGAGTATTTCTTTTTTATTTCAAGAGAATGAAGTACATATTTTTACTGATTCTGGAAGATTGATACGCCCTATTTATTATATAGAAGAAAGACGACCGAGTTTTCAAAGGAAAGCTATTTTAGAAAAGATCAACTCTGGAAAATTTACCTGGGAGCAGATTGTTGGAGGATTCAAAGAAAAATCAGAATCGTTTTCTTTAAGAGATTCTATTATCTATGATGTAGAAGAATTGTATCCAGATATAGCATCTAGTAAAGAACTAGAAAAATTATTGAATGAATCTCAGGGCTTAGTTGATTACGTAGATGTAGCGGAAGAGGAAGGACTTTTGATTGCGTCAAAAGTGGAAGACTTGGCCAAGAGTCAATTTTATACAAATATAGAAATAGATCCTTCTTTTTTATTTGGTATCATGGGAAATCAAATTATTTACCCTGAAAATAATCCTTTTGCTAGAAATTCTTTTTCATGTGGTCAAAGCAAACAAGCAGTTAGTGTATATCATACAAATTATCAATCACGTATTGATAAAATGGGTGTTATTCTAAATTATGGGCAAATTCCTCTTCTAAAGTCTAGATATTTAGATTATATTAATAAGGAAGAACAGCCGTATGGTGTGAATGCTATTGTTGCAATTATGTCCTATACAGGATATAATGTGGAAGATGCTATTTTAATCAATGAAGGCTCCATTAAAAGAGGAATTTTTTTGACAAGTTATTATTCCATGTATGAAGCGAGAGAAGAGAGTACAAAAGTGCGGGGATCTACTAATAATTCTATTTTTACGGATATTGCATCTCATGGAAATGTTATCGGAGTAAAACCCGGTTATGATTATAGCTATTTGGATAAATATGGTATGATTCGTGAAAATACTCCGCTTGATGATAAAATGGTACTTATCGGAAAAGTAACATCTAGTACTGAAGATTCTGAAGTTGCCATAGATGCATCTGTTTTTCCCAAAAAAGGCCAACTTGGATTTGTTGATAAATCTTTTATTACAGAGGGAGAAGAAGGGTTTCGAATTGCCAAGGTTCGAGTAAGAGAGGAGAGAATTCCTGCTATAGGAGATAAGATGGCATCACGCGCTGGACAAAAAGGAACATTAGGATTAATTATACCTGAAGAGGATATGCCATTTACAGCAGATGGATTGCGTCCGGACTTGATTATCAACCCACATGCTTTACCTTCGCGAATGACAATTGGTCAATTAATTGAGGCGCTCTTTGGAAAAGCCTGTGCAATCTATGGTGCATTTGGCGACTGTACAGCATTTCAGACGAAAGGTCCAAATACGGAAATTTACGGAAGTATGTTGCAGGAACAAGGATTTCATTCTTCTGGAAATCAGATTTTATATAATGGTATGTCTGGGCAGCAATTATACTCAGAAATTTTTATTGGGCCGACTTATTATATGCGTTTAAAACACATGGTAAAAGATAAAATAAATTATCGTGCATTAGGTCCGCGCACGGTTTTAACTAGACAGACAGTGCAAGGTCGCGCGAATGATGGAGGTTTGCGTATTGGTGAGATGGAACGCGACAGTATTTTGGCACACGGAGCGTCGGCATTTTTGAATGAATCATTTCTAATAAGAGGCGATGAATATTATATGGCAGTTTGTAACAAAACAGGAACAATTGCAGTGTATAATAGTGCGCTTAATTTATTTTTGTCGCCTTTTGCTGATGGTCCATTACAATTTACAACAACATTGGACGGAAAATTAAATATAGATAACATAAGTCGATTTGGTAGATCTTTTAGTATTGTTCGTATTCCTTATTCATTAAAATTATTGATTCATGAATTACAAGTAATGAATGTTCAAATGCGTATTATTACTGAGGATAATATAGATCAGTTAATGAGCATGTCTTATTCAAATAATATAAATGCTCTATTAAAAGATGATAATCCGAATATTGCAACTCTTATTAATAAGGTTAAATCTACATTACAAGAGAGAAAAAGTGCTGCTTTCAAAGAAAAAGTAAAGGAAGTTCCCGAGTTTCAGACACACTCGCCTGATGATTTACAACCCCCACGATTTGTACCAAGCTCGCCGAGTGATTCTCCGCAATACGTAGCAACTTCTCCGGCATATGCACCTACTTCACCGGCATACGCACCTACTTCTCCAGCATATGTGCCCACTTCGCCCCAATATAATCTAAATTCGCAGAGCAATTCACCGCAATATAATCCAAATACAACGCCAAGCGAAGAGCGTAAAATTACATCACCATTTCGTCCAAGCTCTCCTAGTAATTCGCCGTCTCCACCGATTGTAGAAGATAAAATGATTTCAGCATTTGAACCAAGCTCTCCGAGTAATTCGTTGCCGCCAAGTGGAGAAGATGAACTTTTTCTTATCAAAAATCCAATGAAAGAAGAAAAAACATCTATTTTAGAAATAGAAGAGGAGAAAAAGAAAGAAGAGGACGCAAGTGCCGATGAAAAAACGAATACAAGTAGTTCTGGAGAAACAAAAAAGGTAGTGTTTTCCCAAGAAAAGAAATAATAAAAAATTGAATTAAACGATAATGAATATGTATATATTATACAAAGATTATGGCGACGCAAAACTCAAGCAGCAACATTTCTTCAGTGTATAAATCTAGGAAAACAGTATTGCAATTGATGGAGAAACAAGGATATAACACGGAGGAATATGATAATTTTAGTGTGAATGATGTAAATTCCATGTTTCAAAATAAACAACTGGATATGCTGTTGGAACAGAAAGAAGCAGATCCTAGTGAAAAGTCAAAAAAAAAAATATATATTACCTATTATTTAGCAAAAACATTGCGCCCTCAAAATGTTCAAGAGATAATCGATGATCTTTTCAATTTAGAAGAAGTTTTAACTAAGAAAGATACATTGATGATTATTGTCAAAGAGGAAATGAATGAAACATTAATAAATCTTTTAAAGCATATTTGGGAACAAGATGGTATTTTGATTGTCATTCAAAATATTAAACGTCTTCAATATAATATTTTAGAGCATGTATTGATTCCTGATCATCGCATTTTAAATTCAACTGAATATCAAGAGGTGAAAGAAAGATATAATATTATGGATGACATACAATTTCCCGAAATATCGCGATTTGATCCAGTTGCGCAAATTATAGGAATTCGACCTGGACAAGTATGTGAAATTATTAGACCGAGTAAAACATCTATTCAAGGAAAATATTATCGCATTTGTGTTTGAAAATTATTTTGTTTTATACATATAAGACAAAACAATGAGCATTTATAAAACACAATTAGATACATTAAAAGACTCCTTTTCTTCTGCTCTTGAAAATTTTTATAATACTTTTATCATTCACCATACAAATCCGGATTCTGTAGAATATTCACAAATTTATTCGCAAGAAAAGGGACAATTATCTGCAATTCATGGTTCTCTTTTTACATTACAAAATTCAATCCAACAATCAACTGATTCTCTGAACAAACAAATATCATTGCTTGATGAAAGAGTAAAAATAGAAAAAGATAAAAATGAAAACTTACATAAAAGAGTGCGGGATAAAAAAGGAGCTGCCCTAGGTTCTATTGAAATGATTATAGAGTCTCAAGAATCTTATGATTATCAACATCTTAAAAATGTAACATTATTTGTAGGAGATATTATATTATTATATTTTATATATTCAATTGCATTTGCAAAAAAAAATTAATATATTTCTTATAATTAGAATATAGCATATTGTATTATGAATTATTTTGCAAACCTTGGTAAGATAAAAGTATTCTTTCCATGGAAGGAAAACAATTTGAATTTAGAAATTAAGAATCTGGAAAATGAAAAAAAAGAAAATGAAAAAAAAATAAATTGTTTCATATATAAACCTCGACGAAAAACATTTTTTGATAAAATTTTTGAAGATGTAATGAAAAATGAAATAAATAAAAGAATAGAAGATAAAAAGACTGAGAGAACTTCTCTTTCTCTTTCTCTTGAAAAAAAAATACAAACTATTTTAAACAGCGAAGAAAAAGAAAAAGAAAAAGAAAAAGAAAAAGATATAATACCCTCTGTTTTTTTTTGCTTATCGATACCGGCCATGGTGATGGCTTACCTTTATATCTTTAGAAACAGAAGATAAGAGTTTATTATATAAAATATGTATTATATATAATAATGTCTAATTCATTAGAATTATATAATTTAGAAGGTGAATTTAATGAAACACTACGTCAATATAAACAGGCCTATCTAAATTATATTTCTGTTTTACAAAATCAAAATTCAAACAGTCAATATATAATTTTAGATAATACTGATTCTTCGGGAAATACCATAAATAGTATTCAAAACACTTCAGAAAATAATTGTGAGATTTTATGTAGCGCAAATTCAGAATGTTATGGGTTTGTATTTGATGCAAAGAATACATGTTATATAAAAAATAATAGTGCTTTTCAAACTCAAACTGTTCAAGATTCAAAATTTTATATTAAGAATAAAAATATTAAGACTAATATAATTATTTATAATGAAAAATTGATTAGATTGAATCAACAAATAATACAATTATTAAATTCAACACAAACTGAAGTGGTTTCTGTTCAGAACGAAAATAAAACCAAGTTGTTAGAAGCAAAAAAAATATATATTGAATTATTAAAAGAAAAAACGAAGATTCAACAAATAACCGATGAAAATTTGACTACTGATACAGTAAAAAATTTTTTTGAAACCTATTTTCAATATCAATATGCTCAGTATTTATTTTGGTTTTTTTTATTGGTTATTATTTTTTTGATTACTATAAAATTTGTTTTTTTTCCCCATATAGAAAGTAATATGGCAAAGTTTATTGGATGGGCATTATTTTTTGCATTTATTGTTGTTACTGCATTATATTCTTATGTTCCCGCAGGATTTTTAATTTTATGTCTTATTATTTCTTACATTTGCTTAGGGTTTCTGAAGATTGTCCCTATTCCTTAACTCTACTAAAATTTATTTATTTTGTATATATTTATTTATTTTGTATATATTTATTTATTTTGTATTATAAATGGTAAAATTTTTTTTTTATGATAAATTAACTAATGTAGAAGTATTAAAAAAAATAAGCAATGATTGTGAAATTTATGATGGTTATATTATAATACAAAATTATGATAGTGAAAATAATTTTTTAGAAATCAGCGATGTTTCAATAAATAATAATAAAATATTGTATGGAAAAATAGTAGATTTTAATATGAAATTTGAGGATATAATAAGAAAACTTAATGAAACTCAAAAATGTAAAACAGAAAATAAAAGAAAATATACGATAGAAACCATATGGGCAAATAAATTTTCTGGAGGAACATATAAAGCATATATTATTTACTAAAATAATCGTTCAAATAAAACAAGGTATAAAATGAGGGTTTTATTGTCTTTGTATAGTGTAATGGATTCAACTACACTTAATTTTGTAACTTTAAAACAAGGAAAAATTTATAAAGATCTTCAACAAAAAATACTGGATGGAAGTTTAGAACGAAATAACAAGAGAAAAGACAAGAGAAAAAACAATAAAAAAGTTAAAAAAGAAAAAGAAGGAATGCAAACAAATACGGAATCAGAACAAAATTTGCAATTATTGCGATACACCCAATTGCAAAAGCAATTTAACGATCTTATGTCTCAATATAAAATGATGCAAACTCAACTTATGAGCGAAACAAGTAATAATTTATCTACCCCTATGGGGAAAAATGTATATGTTAATTCAGTAATTAATAATCCAATAGCAATGTATCTTGGACCCTATCAAGAATCGTCTTCTATGACGTCGTTAGATAATGGAGCCAGAAATTATAACTATAATAGTTGTATGCAAGCTGCACTAACTTCTAATAATTCTCTTTTCGGTCTGGAAAATGTGGATACTTCAACGCAATTAGCTCAATGTAACCTTAGTTCGGATGCGGATTCGGCGCGTAAAAATGGACTTGCAACAAATGGATGTCAAGTTGGAAGCGATGGAAAACAATATGGAGTATTTCAATCAAACACTACAGCAATCTATAATACAGCTGATTCAACATATAAAGGATGCTTTTATAATTCATCGACTACGTCCAATTTAGGTCCAAATATGGAAATGTCTGGTATTCCGTTAGATCATTATTCATCAGTTTATGTATTAGGATCTTATGGAATAAGTCCATGGGGTAATTCTGGTGGTTTTCCCGACGCGACGGCGCAGTGGATATGGTATTCGCCCAATGCGCAAAATGATGCTCCAGTTAATACGGATGCTCCGATAACATTTGTTTATGAATATAATTATACGGGAACAAATTATATTGAAGCAACTGTAAATGCAATTAACGATGATTCTGGAATATGGTATTTAAATTCAAATCAAGTAGCAACGGTTAATGGGGGGTGGCTTGGTCCAGGAACAACTTTTACAATTACATTGGCGCCCGGGATTAATTACTTGCAGTGTTCAGCTATTAATACAACGGGTCCAGCAGGATTGATTGCAACTGTCATGTATAATGGCCAAGTTTTATTTAATACGAATGGTTCTTGGAAATATACAAATGTTCCGGTATCTTCTATGATCGTCAATGGAACCAATTATTCAGTTGAAACGTGTCAAAAGTATGCAAATAAAAATAACTATCAATATTTTGGGTTAAAAAATGGAACAAAAGGCTCATCTCAATGTGTTGTCAGTAATTCTTTTGATACAGCAACAGAGTATGGCACGTCTGATCCAATTGCAACATTGTCTGATGGACATATGTATGGAATCGGCACAGTCAATTCGTTGTATCGCATCAATAATGAGGGCGCGAATCCAGCATATGTTGGTAAAATGGGTTATGTCGATCATTTTTTGCGAGTAAAAGAATATCCAGCCGAGATGATTCAACCATCTGATCCTATACCTACAGTAATCTTTCAAGATCCGACATGTCCTAAAGCGGTAGAGACGATTGATAGTGTTGCGTGGGGAAAATTTAAAAAAAATGGGACTATGACGCCAAATACAAAATGTGGTTTGGCCGAAGTGATTCAGGAGTCACAAGAACGCCTTAAAAAAATAAAAGGCCAACTTGCAAATTTAGCAGATGAAATTCTTTCTATTATCGCTTCATTGAAACAGAATAATCAGTATGTCAATGATAAACTAAATATCAATGAAGTGACACTCTCAAAGAATGTTGCAATGTACAAAGATATTAGTAATCAATTTCATCAATATAAGGATGTTTCAAATAATAACATGAATTTTATGGTTACAGATAGCGAACAAATGTTTCAATATGAAAATTATCAATATATATTCTGGGGTGTTTTAGCAGCAAGTATTATTATTATTATATTACATACCATAAATCGTTGAAAAGATATTTTATAATTATTATTATTATATTACTATAAAATATATTCATGGCAACAGATATGCAAGAGCGAAATGAACAAACATTAAATGATATTCAGGGATTGCAAAATATTGAACACGACCTATTCAATCAGTTAAACCAACCTTCTCTAACCCCTGAACAAAAAAATATGATCATTACAAAAATAAATGAAGTATCTCAAATGAGAATGAATTTATATAATAATTTGAATAGTATGTATTCTTTTTTTAATGCTAATGTTACATCGTCGAATGCTACATTGGTTGAGCAGACAAACGCAGTCAAAATTGTAGAAGAACAATTAAATGAAGCTAAAATAAAATTAAAAAAGATGCAAAAAAATACAAGCAATAATATGCGTATGGTGGAGATAAATACTTATTACGGGGAAAAATATAGTAATTATACAAGTATTTTAAAATTAGCTCTTCTTTTTTGTGTTCCTATTTTATTTTTAACTGTTTTGTTTAAGGCAGAAATAATTCCAAAAGGAATCTTTTATTTTATTATTATCATTTTATTTTTTATAGGTATTATTATGGTCGGAATTAGAATTTTAGATGCTATGCATCGAAGTGACATGAATTATAATGAATATACGTGGGGGTTTGATAAAAAAACTGCTCCTTCTGTCAATTCCAGCTCTCCTTCTTCTATTGGTTCTATTACATCCGATCCATGGGCAACTGCGCCAGCTAGTTCAACCGAATGTTTAGGTGAGACTTGCTGTTATGAAGGAACAATGTATAATGAAACATTGAACCAATGTGTGCCAAACTCTTATGTAGCGCCTACAAATGCAGCAGCAACAACAACTGGAACAGCAACTGGAACAACAACTGGAACAGCAACTGGAACAGCAAGTTCAAGCACTTCAGGTTCAGGCACAATGATGACGAATCATCCGCTGACAATTATGCAAGGAGGTTTCGGTGGTCTATAAAAAATCTTATAATATAATAGAAAGCCTATTTATGGGAAATACAAATACAACAAATGCGAAATTAAATCAAACACAAATGAATTTGACTCCGAGTCCAAGTTCGAGTCCGACTACAATAGAGTCTCAGGCTGCTGCTGCAACTTCGCAAATAAACGCATTGCTTGCACAATCTAAAGAATCATTGATGTGTGGTCCAGCTTGCCAAGCGCAAAAAAATATATCTGGTTTAGAACAAACTTATGTAAATGCCGAAAATAATGTAAAAACAGCTCCTGAACAATTGGATGAAGCAAAAAAAAATTATTATTTGGCATTAAAAGGTCAATCAGAATATAATAAAATGATATTAGACGATGCTACAAAAGATGCTGATAAGCTTATAAAATCTTTACAGGAAAAATTTGATGAAGCAGGTATAAATACAGAAAGACAAATAAATATAAATGATAGTTTAGAAACAAATTATCATCACATGAATGATTTGTATCTTCAATATTCAGAAGAAAATGAAAAAATGGATAGAACCTTAAAAAAAGTGCGGGATGATATTGTAACAAATGATCGAAAAACGTATTATGAACAACAATATATAGATAGTCTTGAAAGCAGATATTATTGGTATCGACTTTTATATATCTTTTTACTCTTGATTATCATTGGTGTCGTTTTGTTCAAATATAGCGGATCATGGATCAAAAAATTATTGATTATTATATGTTTTATTTTGTATCCTATCTTTATTGTTCCGATTGTTATTTATTTGATGAAATGTATTCAATATATTCTTGGCTTCTTTCCTAAAAATGTATATCACAAGGCAAAAACCATGTAAAACCCTAATGTAAAACAAAAAAATAAAATAAAAAAAATTTTTATTTTATTATTATAATAGAATGTCAGGAAAACCAAAAAGGAAAGAACTAGATGAAGATACTGCATCAGGAAAAAAACAAAAAGTAGAAGGAGAAGCATTACTGGGAGAAGAAGCAGAAGAAGAAAGAGTATTAGTGGGAGAAGAAGCAGAAGAAGCAGAAAGAGTATTAGTGGGAGAAGAAGCAGAAGAAGAAGCAGAAGAAGAAGGATTAAAAGCAGTAGAAGGCCTATTAGTGGGAGAAGAAGAAACAAAAGAATGTACATATGAAATGGATATAAATGAAATAATGAAATTGGGAACACACAACAGTTGCTCAGATAAAAAGGTTTTGGTAACTATTGGAAGAATGAATCCATTAACTTTTGGTCATATGATATTACTTTTTGCTCTTATAAATGAAGCTAAGCGACAAGGTTTAACCCGTATTAATATTATTCTTTCTGCAACTATAGATGATAAAAAAAATCCATTATATTGTGATCAAAAAAGACAAATAATATATGATGCTTTAACTGCTAAAGGTCACGATTTTTGTGCTATATGGGTAGAAGTACTTTGTATGGATGATGATTTTCAAGAACCAAAAAGTGATAATCCAATTATAAGATCAATCGATGAGATTCTCTCGCATTATGTATCTCCGGAACAAATAATTCTTTTTGTTGGTCAAGATAGAGCTACTGATTTTTTTTGGCTCTCAAAATACATACTTATCCCTATTGAATATCAGTCTATTCCAAGACCCGAAGGCGCCATGTCTGCAACTTATATTCGTGGCTTGGTAACTTCTAGAAATATTGATGCGTTTAAAGAAGCAATGGCTCCTCTTGAACTTGGACCAGTCCAGATTGAAGAACTATATAATGATTTATCTTATTATCTTGATGCTTCAAAGGGCGAATCAAAAAAAAAAAAAAAAAAAAAAAAAAAAAAAAAAAAAAAAAAAAAAAAAAAAAAAAAAAAAAAAAA
>Ga0114960_10000092_pt1 | contig 66867 bp, 81 predicted proteins | sample C_130625_MF_Meta_FD_92637 | JGI IMG/M metagenome (GOLD analysis project Ga0114960, IMG submission 92637) | Freshwater microbial communities from Lake Croche, Canada to study carbon cycling - C_130625_MF_MetaG | ecosystem: Environmental > Aquatic > Freshwater > Lake | place: Lake Croche, Canada...
CCTGGTACCCTTCCCTAGTTTGGGCCTTGCAATGTATCATTAGTATGTCCACGGGACCCCAGAAGAGTCCCTACACTTAATATCATTGGAATCAAGAAATCCGTTTTTCATGGTTCGGTATACCCTATACAAAAGTTACAAGTAAACAAAGCATTCTCAACATAATTTTCACAAAACATACAATGCTCTAGAGGACCGCCATATTCTTCTTCTTCTGATTCATTATCAGAATCATATTCAATTACATGTTTAATTTCAGATTCATCAAGAACAAGAAGTTTTCCTATCATTTCATAAAGTTCTTCAAGTTCAGTATCAGTATCATTCTTTTTCTTTAAAGCAGGTTGCTCTACTACCATTTCATCTTCGTCTTCACGAGTACGTTTTGTCGCCATGATAACTTACATAAAGTTCAATAAATTAAATCCATTTTTAATATAATATGACTGCTAATGAATTTTTTAAGAGGGCAACCGCTCATAATTTAAAACCAAATATAATAAATCCAGATAGTAATTTCGTTGTAGTAACATATTGGTGGGGAAGAGGAAATTTAAATAAGAATACTCAAAGACCTTGTCCTGAAGATAGAGAAGATCTAATTCAATGGGAAGGTATTAAAGAATATATGCTTAAAGATTTACGTAAAAAGAATCCCAGTGCAACAGAAGCAGATTTAGATCCTAATGATATTTCAGAAGAACTTAAAGCAGTAGCAAAAGCTTATAAAATTCAATGGAAAGAACCAATGAAATATGAAAAGATGATTGATAAATGGGATAAAGCGTGTGCAAAACATAAATGTAATTATTTATCAGAAGAATATCCTGAATTTGCAGTTAAAGGAGGATATCAACACGCTATAAATTTCAAACCTTATTTTATAAATTTAGCATTAAAATCATGTTATCCTAGAGGAGTTTTATATATTGATGGAGATATGTTAATTAAAAAGTATCCAACTATTTTTGATACACCAGAAATTGATTTTATGGCAAGAGGATGGAATACTGATCCAAGAGTAGCTCCATGGGGCGATCCTTGTTTTGACCCATATACATTTGAAACATCAGGTGGAACTATGTTTTTTGGAAATACTTATTATGGTAGATCATTATTAGATTATTGGGAAAAGGCAGTATTACAACATCCAGGTAAAGCAGATGATCGTGTTTTATCATTAACTATAATGAAAAATCATTTATTAAGTAAATTATCAATGATTCAAGTTCCTATGGAATATTTATGGATGACTTTAGATTATGATGTAATTTTTAAGAAATATCCTAATGATGTAAATCAAAGTGGAATAACAATAACACATCCTGAATGTTTAACTGGTGAAGAACGAGCAGAAAAGGATAGTAATATAGTAAGTAAATCAAAGGTGAATGCAAGATTACCTCAAGGATATGCAAGAGCAGTTGAAAATCAAATAAAATGTAGATCAGAAGAAGTTGTATATGAATATATACATTTTGATTCAATAAAAGATATTGGTAATTTTAAATATTATTTAGATTGGTTACAGAGACATAAAGTTATTGATGTTATTAGTTATTCAAAGAGATATGGTAAACATAATTTAAAAGCGCAAGAGAATTTAAAATTTTTAGAACAAATTAAATTACAAGTTAAAAATGAAGTTGTAGTTATAACGCAACAAGATATTGATTCTATATCTGTACATAAAGTTTCATCAGAACGAGAATTAGTTCCTACTGTTCTAAAATATTTATTAAATAAACAACATGTAGTATATGTTCCTAAATCTACAAGAAGTGTTAGAAATGTTTTAGGTAAAGCAGTAGAAGAACATCTTGATTTTGTAAGTAAAAACTTATCTAATTCAAAAGATAGAATTAAGAAAGAATATTTATTGGAATTAGATAGTAACTATCCTATTTATTTTGGACCGAATAATAAAGTATTAAGACATCTTTTATTAATGAGTAATTCTATGAGTGATTTACAAAATGTATTTAATGAATCGTATATGTTTTTAACTCGTATTCATTGTGGTTGGTTATAAACGGATTAAACATACTAATTATAATGGAAGATCTATTCCCTTTAAAAGAAGGTATAGATTATTCAAAGTTAAAGATTACAGAAGAAGGTAGATTTAGTATAACTAAACGAAGAGATGCTGATCGAATAATGAATATTATGAAATCTTTAATAAAAAACTCAAATACAAAAACAATAACAGATTTAACAGGATGTTGTGGTGGAGATACAATAAATTTTGCTTTACATTTTCAAAAGGTCCATAGTATTGAAAAGAATAAAGATAATTTTGAAGCGTTGAAAAATAATATTGAAATTTATAAGTTGAAGAATGTTCACATATATAATGAAGATGCAATAACTTTCTTTGATTGGTATTCAACTATTTTATACATTGATCCACCATGGGGAGGACCTGATTATAAACAGAAAGAAAAGATAGATATATTTTTATCAGATAAACGATTAGATCTTTGGTTAGAAGAAATCCTTTTAAGAAAAGTTAAACCTTCTCATATATTTTTAAAACTTCCTTCAAATTATAATTTTGATAGAATTAATAAATTACCAAATAGAATTTCAACTAAAGCACATCAAATAAGAAGTTATATTTTAGTTTATATTGAAGTATATATTAAAAACGGACTTGATAATAATTTAAATTAGTAATTTTAGGATGGATTGGAATGGAGATACAGAGTTATCAAGAGCATGTAAATCTGGAAACAAAGAACTTGTTATTGAATTGATAGAAAAAGGAGAAGAAATAAATACTATAAATGTAAAGAGATATACACCATTACATCAAAGTATTGAATATGGACATATAGATATTATGCATGAACTTATTAAAAGAGGAGCAGAAATTGAACCAAAATTATTAATTGATTTTACACCATTACATTTAGCTTGTCAGAACAATAATATAGAAATAGTTCATGAACTTATTAAATATGGAGCATTAGTTAATGGAAAACAATTTAGAAATGTTCCTTCATGTTTATGGGTAGCGTGTTATCGTGGACATACAGAATTAGTTAAAATATTACTTTCATATGGAGCAGATAAAAATTTTAAAGATAGTAAGAAAAAAACAGCACTTGATATAGCAAAAGAAAAAGGTTATACTGAAATTATAGAAATTCTATCTAAACAATGAAAAACGGATTTCTTGGTTCCATATTTTTAGATGGTACGGCGCACAAACAAGGAACAAGCACTCAAGCAGCACTTACAACATGAGCAAGCAGCACACGAGCATTGTTACGGTCAAGCTTCTCCCCGGCGAGTTTCGGACGGACTTCGAAGGGGAGGACATTGGGTTCTCCATGACGGAGGAGCGCGCAGAGGAGTTATTGAACATTCTGCACGCTTCGTTTGAGACGGCGAACCACAAGGAACTTTCCGAGAAATCAGCGGAGTACAAAAAGCGGATTGCCGACAACAAGGCTTTCCGCGAGTTCCAGGAGAAGCAGAGGGCAAAGCGTCCTACGATGAGCGTGGAAACTTCGATGGCCTTTGGAGAGGAGATCGATGACCTGAAACGCGCACTGGAGGATCAGAAAACCCAGAACGAGAAGTTGATGGGGATCGTTGAGTCCTGCGTCCTGACCGGCAAGATCGTAGAGGAGAGGGGCGTACTCCTTGCCGCAGAGAACCTGCAGCTGAAGAAGGACCTTTCAACCTTGGAGGACATTTACCGCACTGCGTTGGCTCACTGCGACAAGTTCTACAAAGAGGTGTTGGGCCTGAGGGACGAGGTTGCTACGGCAAAGGCACTTGCTGCTGACTGGGAGAAGAAGTGCAACGAGGCACTTGTTGACTATGACGTTGCGGAGGACAAGGCCCTGATGATGCGCAGAGAAACTGCGCTAGCACACGCGGCCGAGGTTGCTGAGGCAAAGGCACTTGCTGCTGACTGGGAGAAGAAGTGCAACGAGGCAGTTTTGGACCAGGACGAAGCGGAGCGCCGGGAAAGGGCAGCGGCGGACACGAGGGTGAAGATCATGGAGACCGCTTACAATCGCGAGATGGTCAAGAAGGACAGGGACTACCGCGAAGCGCTAGATCCCCTCCTGACCAGGGCTGCTAAGTGGGAGAAACTCTTCCACGAGCGCCAGTCCGATGTAGAGCAGCTGAAGGAGGCTCTTGCTGTGAAGGAGAAGACTACTCCTACTGCGGTGCATTACGTTGAGTTGCGATCACCTGTGGTGGAAGCGCCTGAACCGAGCCCACTTGCACTCGGAACTCCTGCTGTTTCTCCTGCTGTTCCTGCTGAGATTCCTGAGGAGCACTCGCCATTCATGGCGCGAAGCGAACAGCTCGCAGAGGAGTCGGACGCGATTCTTCAACTCGTCACTGCTCTTCGTGAGAGGGAGGAGGCCATTGCTCAATACCTTGGTGGGTCAACAAAAAAGTCTCCGAACCCAGAGGAGCATTAAACTAAAAAAACAAGGGGGAAAGGGGGTAAAAAACAAAAAGAAAATAAAAAAACCTTTTTTTCATGAAAAACGGATTTATTAGTTCCACTAATTTGGATATTAGGGCAGCAAACAAGGACACAAGCATACAAGATGTCAGACAACAAGCAAGAAGTGGAACACCTTCAGAAATCTTGGACTCCAGTCATGGAGAAGAGGGCGCGCGAGTACGCTTTGAGCGTGGCGTGGCGGAACTATGTCCTTCACATGGTCAACTCCTTGCGGATGCTAAACGAGGCAGCAGAAAGTGTCAAGGAGCTCATGAAAGAGGAGGCAGACAACCTTTGGAAACTAACCGAAAAACCTGATTCTGAGCGTTCAAACTTTGAGACATTTTCGTGGTACATGAGAAACGAGTCTCAACTTCCTCGCAGCGAGTTATATCGCCTACTGATTGAAGCCATCAAGGCAGCAGCAGTGGAAGAGGGTGTGCCACGAGACGAGGTCGTTGAACTCCTTGGCAAACGCGCCTAAAAAACAAAAAGAAACAAAAAGGGGGGAAAAGGGGGAATAAAAAACAAAACAAAATAAAAAAACCTTTTTTTCTATAAAAAACGGATTTATTAGTTCCACTAATTTGGATATTAGGGCAGCAAACATGGCAGACATTCAGAAGGCACGTGAACACGCATTGGAAGTTGCATGGCGGAACTACGTAATCCACAAAGTCCTTTCTTTGGAAATTGAAACTCGCACAACAGAAGAGGAAAAGAAAACAATCAAATTGGAGGAGGACATACTTTGGAGTCGCACTGAAAAGAAAGATTCTGAACGCTCAAACTACGAAGCGTTTTCTTGGTACATCCGAAACGAGTCACAAAATCCCAATAGCTATGTATACAAATGCGTGATTGCACAAGTGAAGGCAGCAGCAATTGGGGAGAACATCTCACGAGAAGAGGTAATTGACCTTCTTGGCAAACGCGCAGGGCCTCCGTGGATTTTAGGATAAAAAAAACAAAAGAAAAAAAAGGGGGGATTTTTTTGTTTAAAAATGGATTTAGAACTCTTTATCTTTTTTCATTTAAGGATGTCACAACAACATACAAATTACTTGCGTCTTAAACAGACAATTAAGGAAGTTGAAGATTCAGGATATAATCAAAGATCTGTAGAATGGTATAGACAACATTATACAATTCTACAGTCATATAGAGATGCATTTAGTAATTTAAATCATATTGATTTGGAAATTAAAGATACTGAATTTAGAGAAACATCTTCTTTATCAGAACATTTACTAAAAAGATTAATGTTTGATTTTGAACATCATGGATGGTTTGGTTTATATGATTATATTAAACTAAATCGTTTATTAGTATTTCTTACAGATTATTCAATGAAATTTTATAAAGATGATGATGAACTTTCATTATTACTAAAAAACTTAAAAGTTTGTTGAATATGAAAAACGGATTATTGGTTTTCAAATTTAGTTTTAAAGTACTGCGGAGTAGCACAGAGGTAGTTGCGTCCGGCTCATACCGAAAGGTTACCGGAAGGTCGTTGGTTCAACTCCAACCTCCGCACGTTTTTTGTTTAAAAACGGATTTACATTTCAATTATAATTTCGTTGTTACCATGGAACTAGAAGACGCAACATTCTTAAAACTATTTCTAATGATACCTCTAATTTTACTCTTCCTAATATTTCTACCACAATTACTTCTAATTTATCTTCTGATGAAAATAGAATATATGTAATAACCTCAAAAACGGATTAAAATGTTCTATTACTTTTTAGATTAGGCGCAACAGATGAACATCATTGAGAACATGGACTATGTGCGCAATGATGCAGTTAAGATGGGGATTTCTCCCGACTACTTACCTCCACCTGTGCAGGATATAATTTTCCGCACGTTTGGAGCATTTCTTCTAATCAACTTTGTGTCTTACATTGTGATTCGAACAATCACACATTGTATGGAGAAGGAGGAGACTTTGTTGCCTTTGAATGAACCTAAACCTTCAAATACACTCAAACGTCTGATGACTTTGAAGGAGGAGAGTGATGAGGATGAAGATCACGCTAATCCTCCTCCTTTGAAACGAACACGTTTTGAGGAAGACGAAGATGATAAGATTGGCAAACCACTTGAATCTTGGTATAGGTTACTAGAATCAACTCTTGAATTAGAAGAGAAAGAGCGTTCTATGAATATACCTCATCCACAATTCAGAACTCAAATTCCTCCTCTTCCTATATCTCCTCCTAATTCTGATTCGGAGTAAAACAGAATTTAAATTCCATTAAAAGTAAAAAGAAAATGCTTTATGTAGTAGTAGCAATAAGCACAGCTATATTGTTTGGTTCAGTATATTTTGTTGATGAGATATGCTATAAACATTGTAGACTAAGAAAAGACTACTATGAAAGCTACGGAAAAGCTATTTTACATAAAAAGGATAGATGAAGGCAACGACAATAATTAACAAAACAAAAAAGTCAAATGCCGCAACTATTTTTTTGTATTTTATAGGTAGTGGATCTGTTCCTGGAGGAACACCACCATAAGGTTTTGCCCATCCAATTAAACCACCTAAAAATGTAGGACCTAATTTATCATTACAATCATAAAGAACATCATACCATGCCATCATAATATATGCTGCCATGGCAAGAAGAAAAGAAGCAATCCATTTATGTTGAATGAATTTAGGTTTAGGTAACCAAAAAACTCCTATAACAAAAGCAGAAAATACTATACATTTAAAATTCAAATATAATGGAGTTCCAAATAATCCACCACCCATTATTAATTTTAACGAGTTAAAGTTTATTATGGACTTTTTCACTTATAATTTTTTGGTTATTTTTCATTAATGATTCATTTGATTTAGCTCTAAAATTAAATACGCATGAATGCATATCAGGAAATCTACATTCTAGACAAAATTCTTGATTACAAGGACATTTAATAAGAATATGTTTCTTTTTATTACATTGATTACATCGTTTATTGAGTGAGCCACTTTTGTTTAGTTGATTTGATGAATTGTTCATCTTCTACTTTGATTTCACTAAATAAAATTCTAAGTTCGTTTTTCAAATCAATCATTTTATTTTCTATTTTTTCAATTTCTTTATCTCTTTTTGGAATATTAGATTTAGAACAAAATTTAGTTTTAAGATCTTTTAATTGTTTTTCAGTCAAATAAATTTCTTTTTGTTTTGATTCATAATTCATATCTATGTGATTTGAAGGACGTTTAATATTATTTTCATTTAAATATTTTTGCCATAATTGTTCTTTACGTTCTTGTTTTTCTTTTTCTTCTTTAAATAAATCAAAATCAGTTAATTCTTTAAGACGGAATTTTCTTGGAATTCTAAAATCTTGTGGTTCAATATAATACCAAACTTTTGTAGGATATTTTGAACGATTTTGATAAACATGATCATAAACATCTTGATCTAACCAATCAAGTAAATCAAGAATATCATAATCATCAACAAACCAATTACGCATAAGAAGAATGTCGACATTCTCTTTATTGAGTTCCATACTGAAAAGTAAATTACTTATAAATTGATTCCGTTTTAAAAGTAATAGAGGATGCCAAATACGACATATGAAGAATTAGCAGAAACAAGAGCACAAGAACTTCCACCGCCAAGTTTAAGTGCTCTGAAAAAATTAAGAGAAGAGCAATGCTCTACATCATCATCACGTGATTTTAAATTACAATCAAATCAAAGATTTTTAAGAAGAGTTATGAGTCCAGAATCAAATACACGAGGTGTAATATTAGTTCATGGCACAGGCGTAGGTAAGACGTGCACTGCTATCCAAATAGCAGAAGAATATATTATAAGACCTGAATTTCAAGATAAGAGAGTATTAGTTTTAGCAAATCCATCAATTCAAGAAAATTTCAAGACACAGATATTTGATATATCAAGAGTTACATTGGATGCAGATGGATTATTATTATCAAAACAATGTACTGGTCGTAGATATTTAGATATGTTACAAAGAACACAATCTGAACCTTTACGTTATACAGATAAAGGTTCACAAGAAAAAGTTATGAAACAAGCAACAAAATTAATAGGAGAATTTTATGAATTTCAAGGATATACAGAATTTTCTAATAATATAGATCGTCAAAAATTAGTAGTTAAATCTACTCGTGAAATGGAAGCGTGGATACATAAAACTTTTGATAATAGATTATTAATTGTTGATGAAGCACATAATTTAAGAGAATCATCAGAAGATGAATCAGTAAAATTATCTGCTATTGCATTAGAACATATATTGAAAACTGCTAATGGTCTTACATTAGTATTATTAACCGCTACACCTATGTATGATAGATATGATGAATTACTCTATTACTTTAATCTGTTTTTATGGAATGAAAGAAAGATGGATTTAAGAGAAAGTATAAAACCAAGTGATATTTTTACTAGTGAAGGTGAATTTAAAGAAGGTAAAGAAGTAGAATTTAGAGGATGGTGTCAAGAATATGTATCATTTGTTAAAGGAGAAAATCCATTTACATTTCCATTTAGATTACCTCCATCTGATGATGTTAAAGCAGAAAATGATAGAGAAACTGATATATATGAAGAAGAAATTGAAACACCATTGAAATATTTAGTATTAACTAAATCTATTGTATCATCCTTACAACAAGAAGCAATTTATCCATTGAGAGTTAAAGCAGCAACACAATCTGAATTGATATGTGTATATCCTGAAAATAAAACATTTAAAGAAACATTTAGTTCAGGTGGTGAATCTTATAATTATAAAAATGAAGATTTAAAATTCCTTGCACCATCTGAAATTAAAAAATATAGTTCAAAATTTGGATTAATTATGGATATGTTAGATTCAAGTCATGGTGTAGTATTTGTATATTCAAATATTGTAGAATCAGGAGCAAGATTATTTAGTATGTGTTTAGAAGAACATGGATATGAATCTGCATTAGGTAATCAATTACTTGGAAATACATCAGGTGAAATTAAAAAAGGTTCTAAAGGAAAATATGTTTTATTTACATCATCAACATCAGATTCAGATATTAAGAAAGCAATAATAAGATTAAAACGTCCTGAAAATTCAGATGGATCAGATATAAGAATTATTGTTGCTTCACCTAAAGTATCAGAAGGTGTAGATTTTAGATTTGTTAGACAAATACATGTTTTAGATCCATGGTTTAATATGAGTAGAATTGAACAAGTTTTAGGTAGAGGTTTAAGAACATGTTCTCATTCTTTATTACCATTTGAAGAACAAAATTGTACTGTTTATTTACATGTATGTAGATATGAAGATTCTACACAAGAAACTTTAGATGAATATATTTATAGAACTTTTGTTGAAGAAAAAGCAATAAAAATAGCAAAAGTTAAAAAGGTTGTTATGGAATCTGCTATGGATTGTGATTTACAATATCATGTTAATAATTTACCTTCAGGATGGAAAAATGATGTTCAAATTCCACAAACTAGATCACAAGATAATAAACCTCTTTCCTTAACTTTGAAAGATATGACTGCACCTACATTTACAGAAGAAACTGAACCTATAAGTTGTAAATTAACGCCAAGTGAAGTAGATCCTGATCATGAACGTCCTTTATCTGCTATTTTAGATGTTAAAGATGAAATTCTTGATAAATTATTAAAATTATTTATTAAAAAACCTATATGGAATAAAGATGATTTATATTCTACAGATATTCTAAAATCATATAAACCTAAAGTTTTGGATTATATAATTCAAAATGCAATAGATACAGGATTTCAATTAAAAGATAAAAATGGTAGATTAGGACATTTACAATCACGTAAAAATATTATTTCTTTTTCAATTAATGAAGATGATACAATGTTAGAACGTTCAATAAAGAAATCAATTGGTATAGAACAAGAATTAAAAGAACCTGAAGTTAAAGAACCTGAACCTAAAGATGAAGCTCAAGTAGAAGAAAAAGCGGAAATTAAATTAGAGCATAAATTTCCTGATTTTATTAAAGAAAGATTTGCTAAAGATGTTTTGGATTGGTATATTGTTGATATGATTTTAAAACCTGAAGATAAAATAAAATATTTATTAGGATTGGATTGGTCTGAACCTCCAATTTATGCTGCACCTTTATTAGCAAGAGATGATGATGAAGAAGTAGAATTGTATATTCTAGGATTAAATAAAGTATACGATGAAAAGCATGAATTAATTACACCTACAGGTGGATTAAAAGATTTATATAATACATGGTTAGAAAAAGCAAAAGATAGATATATTGAAAATAAAGATTCTATATTTGCTTCAGTAAAGAATCAAGTATTAATATTTAATATTGATGAAAAAGCGTCCGAAATTAAAAAGGCGGATAGATCTAAAAATATAGGTGGAAGAACATGTGGAGTATATAAAGTAGATTTATTAAATAAATTTTCAGAATGGTTAGTTGAAGATGAATTTCCACCTGAAGTTAAAACTAAAGATAATAGATGTTTATATTTAGATTTATTAGTTAGAGAAGTTATTATTGATGAAAAAGAAGGTATATTTTGGATAACACCTGAAGAATATGAAATTCTAAATCAACCTGATAATAATGCAGATATTAGAAAGAGAATGAAAGATTAAAATGGATTTTAAACCTATTTAAATAATTAGTAGTAATGTTATTAACACAAACAGGTTTTGTAAGAAATCCATACGTATCAGAAAAAACATTTAGATTACAATTATCAGACTTTTATTTAAGAACTTGTCATATAATTGATAAGATTTTAGATGAAGCAGAAAAACACATTATTGAAGCTAAATATGAAAAAGAAAAAAAAGAAATTATAGTTGATTTAGCGTATAATAGAATTAATAGACTTGTAACAAAATTTGAAGAATTATTATTTCAATTTAATATAATTCATAGAAAAAGAATTATTGTTTCATTAGATTCATTTGGATATAATGAAAAATTAGATTTTCTTTTAAGTTTAGAAGAAACAAAAGAACAAAATATAGATATGAATTCTATTGATTAGTTTCTTCTTGATAAGAATCAAGAAATTTTTTCTCACGTTCAATTTCAAGTTGTTCAAAAAACGAATTAAATACATGATAATTTAAATAATAATAAGGATGGATCCATTATTTGAACGACGTCAATTAACTAAAAAAGTTCATATTTATTCAAAATTTCTTCAAAAGAATATGAACGCTGTTATTTTAGCACAACTTAAAATGAACGTTGAAGGAAAATGTTCATCTGAAGGATTTATTCAAAGAAATTCAATTACAATTCTTGAATATTCTTTAGGTAGAACTAATTATATTAAAGGTGGTGTAGATTATGATATTACATTTCAAGCAGATATTTGTTTTCCTCATCGAGGACAAAAATTAAAAGCTCCAATGACTCTAAAATCAAAAGTAGGTATTCATGCTGAATTATCACCTTTAAAAATTCTAATTCCTCGTGATTTACATTTAGGTAATACAGAATTTGATGAAGCAAAAGAAGGTGAAGATTTAGAATTTGAAGTTGTTGGTTCAACATTTAAACAAAAAGATACTGAAATTGTAGTTGTAGGTAAATTACTATCAAGACCTGATGATACTCCATTAGTAAATGAAGAAGACAAACAAGTTCTTGTAACTTCTAAAGAACCTGAAGAAGCAGGTGAATCAGTTAAACAAGTAGTATTTGCCCCTCCAACAGATGGAGCAGTAGTAGTTAAAGGAAAGCGTAAAAAACTTACAGGTAATACTCCTTTAAAAGAAGAAACAAATGAATAAACAAAAGAAAGAATGGATGAAAGATCAATTAGATTTAATGGATTCTAATCAACATACACAAATTTTTAATATTATTAAAAAATATACAAATACATTTACAAAAACACAATCAGGTATTTTAGTATCAACGGATACACTTTCTTCTGAATGTCTTGAAGAAATTAACAATTATATTAATTTTTCAATTGATCAAAAGAAGCGTATAGAAGAAGATACAAAGACGCGTAAAACATATGAAAGATTAATTAGTGATTCATAAGTCAAAAACGAACAAGGTTTAATCCAAGTAAAATATAATAGGATATGGATACAATTGTGAGTCCAGAAACACTTCTTCTTTTAGAAGAATTTATTAAGATAGCGAAAGAAGACCCAAAAGCAGAGTTAGAATGTAAACTGCTTTCGGGTAAGATTTATACTAAAGATGTCGCAGATCGTATTTTAAAAGCTATTCATACTCTATCTACAGGTCTTAGGTGTGAAGAAAATAGATTATCAATTTCATATGCAGACTCGACACGTGTTAATGTAATGGGATCAGAAAATATACATAAATTATGCTCTACAAATTCATTTCGTAATATTCCTTTAGTAGTAGAAAAGAAATTGAAATATTTTGAATCACATAAAGGTAAGAAAGATATTATTGATGTTCCTGAAGGAAATATGAGATTTACATTACGATCAGAAGAAGAAATTCGTAGAGATTGGGAAGGTAATCCAAGTGATTCTAAAACACATATACGACTAATAAATCGTAAATGTTTTGGAACATCTGATGGATTATTTCGTATTGATTTCTCTATAGTTAAAACTAGAGGTGTAAATTCTAAACAAACGATTAAAGATCTTTTAAAATTACCTCATACATATGAACTTGAAATTGTATTTCTTCATAAGAAAACTGAAATTCCTGAAAAAATGATTATTCAAGAATTACTAAAAATACTTACTATTTTATCACAATCATTTTATCAATCACCTTTTCTTCTAAAAGTTTCTGATATGAATAAATACGAACAAGAATTCAAATTATCAAAAAATATCTTTTATGATTTAGTAACTTTAACAAGACGTCATATTAATCCTATAAACCCTCATAATATTTCTAAAGGATATACAGTTACAAATAAAGCGGATGGTGAAAGATCAGGATTATATGTAGCAAGAGATAGGAAATTAATTCGTATTGCAAAAAACAATAAAATTACATGGACAGGTATTGTTGCTAATGATGATTCACATATAGGTGATTTTATTGATGGTGAATTTATTCCTGAAAAGAATTTATTTTGTATCTTTGATGTATATAGATTTAGAAATAGAGATTTGAGACAATTACCTTTAATGAAAAATGATGAAGATACTATAAAAAATCCTTTAAATTCAAGATTAGGTTGCGCTAGATTATTTGTTGAAGATATTCGAACACAATTTATGATGTTACCTTCATTAACTCCTTTAAGAATTGAAACTAAATTATTCTTAGCAGGCGATGGTCCTTCAATGGAAGAAGCTATTCGTACAATGCTAGCAACAGAATTTGAATATGAAATTGATGGATTAATTTTCACACCTAAATCTACTCCTGTAGCGCCATCAGAAGATAGGAAAGGTAAGACTTGGTTACGTGTATATAAATGGAAACCATCAAATCAAAATAGTATTGATTTTCTTTTGAAAATTACAGCAGATGAAACTTATGATACATTAATAGATAAGAAAGTAAGACGAGGACAATTATATGTATCAAGAACACAAGGTGATGATATTATTTATCCTCGTGAAACTATGAATGGTGAATATACACCTATTGGATTACCATCAGATTTACAAAAAGTAGCAGATACAAATACACGTATTCCATCACCATTTCAACCTAATGTTCCTCGTGATCCTGACGCTTATAAGATTCTAGTTCCTTTAAATGAACGTGGTCAAACTGTAGATAAAGAGAATAATAGAGTTGAAGATAATACTATAGTTGAATGTTCATTTGATACTCTTACTCGTAGATGGACAATTATGAGAACAAGATATGATAAAACTTATCAATATCGTGCATTGAGAGAACCTCAATATGGTAATGATATTTCAGTAGCAAATAATATTTGGACATCTATGCATGTACCTATAACTGAAACAATGATTACAAGTTTTATGTCTAATCCACCTGATGAATCTTATGAAGATGATATGTATTATAGAGATGATTTGAAAAGATGTTCAAGAGTATTTAGTGATGTATATGATTTCCATAATCGTGTAAAAGAAGAATTATATAAATCTGTTATTACAAAAGGTTCTACTCTTTTAGAATTAGCAGTTGGAAGAGGTGGTGATTTATATAAATGGAAAAAAACACAACCATCAAAAGTTGTAGGTTTAGATATTTCATTAGCAAATATTATTTCACCTACACAAGGATCAGCGACAAGATACTTGAATGATCGTAAAAAACATCCTGAAGATTATCTTCCTCCAGTATTATTTCTACAAGGTGATATGACAATACATCCTTTATTTCAACAAGAAGATAAGTATATGCCTATTTTATTAGGTAAAGAAAAAGCAACAACTAAATATTTAGCTGATTTTGAAGGATTAAATAAATTTGATAATATTTCATGTCAATTTGCTATACATTATGCATGTGAATCAGAAGAAACATTTAGAGCATTTGCAAGTAATTTGAAAGATCAAGGAAAAGAAACATTCTTTGGATGTTGTTTAGATGGTAAATCTGTTTATACTTTATTAATTGGTAAGAAAACACATATGTTTGGAAAAGATCGAGAAGTATGTGGTGATTTTACAAAAGAATATGAAGATAAAGAATCATGGAATGAAGAATTTGGTATGGGAATAAAAGTATTCTTAGAAAGTTTTGATAAACCTACATTGGAATATCTAGTTCCATTTGAAAAAATTACTGATATCTTAAAAGAATTTAATTATGAATTAGTTGAAACTAAAATGTTCAATGAACTTTATTCACAACAAACAAATATTATTTTGAATCAACAACAACAAACATTTTCATTCTTAAATAGAACTTTCATATTCAAGAAATCTAAAGAACCTGAACCTGAACCTGCTAAAGAAGAAGAAAAGAAACCTGAACCTCCTAAAGAAGAAGCAAAGGCAGTAGTAGTTAAAGGAGTACGTAAATTAAAGAAAGGTGGTGGTGAAGAAGAACAACCTGTAATCTTATTCTTTGGTGAAGATGCATCAGCAGGAGAGCATAGAAATTTCAGTCCTGATTCTGCACACGCAATAGTAATTGATGATAAAGAATATAATACATTAACACATTATATGGAATGTATGAAATCTATGGAATTTGATGATAAAGAAACTTTAGAGAAAATGATGAAATCACCAACAACTAAAGCAGTTAAAGCTCTTGGTAAAAAAGTCCAAAAATTTGATTCAACGAAATGGAATGAAAAATGTCTTTCTTATTTATCTAAAGGATTAAGAGCAAAATTCACTAAATTTCCAGAATTGCGTAAACAATTACTAGAAACTGAGGATAAAATTTTAGGATATGCCGATCCTCGTGATGTTATTTTAGGTATTGGTTGTGCTATGGGAACACCTAAATCATTAAAATCATCAAAATGGAGAGGTGATAATCATATGGGAAAACTTTTAATGGAATTAAGACAAAAATTAAAAGAAGAAGAATCTACTTAACACATCTTCCACAATCAGATCTTAAACCAGTAGGAGTTTTCATTACATTTAGAATTCCTCCTTGTTTAATAACAAGTTGTGTTTCACTATCAATAGCTCTTGCAACTTTACCTAGGCCTTGTAAAGAAGCTATTTGACGAATTCTAGCTATACGACGAGTATTAGAATAATCTTCTGTTGGCATCTTATTCTTTAAATAATATTAAATCTTTGATTTCATTTAGAATAAAATCTTTTAAATCTCCTTGAATAATTTTCATTGGTGGAGCAGGTTTATTAATTGAATTTTTTGATTGATTAGGTAATCTAAAAAATAAATATTCATTATTAGCAAACATATTAATATATAATAAAGTATGATCAATCCATTTATATTTTGAATTTAAATTTGATGTTATATTACGAAGTTTTGATAATTCTATACAATATTTTTTAGATAATATATGATATGAATATTTATTTTCACGATTTCCACAACTAATTGCCCAATCTTCATTTGAACAATTAAATATAGAATTTAATTCTTCTAATGCTTTTTTTAAAGGATCTTCTTTTAAATCATATCCATCAATATCAAAATATAAACGAACTTTATTATGTTGATTATATGCATCTATAACTTCAATCCAATTATTATCTTTATTTAAATTTTCTAATACTTTATTATAAGGAATATCTTTAATTATCTGTTTTTGTTTATCATTTGATTCAAATAAAAGTATCTTCATTATATTATATCTTTAGTTTGTAATGTTTCAGAATTAGCATTATATGGTGAATTATCATCAATAAAATTAGTAACAACACCATTAGTTCCACGTGATGTTCTAGTTAAAAATATTTTATTTATTGCTGATGAGCGCGGGTTTCCAACAAATTGTAACATTGTTTTTGGAAAATTTGATATACGATTTGTTGCTCCTATATCAGAATATGCATATATATATACTGTAATACGAGTTGTATTATAATCTTGTGGAACAGCAAACATTGATATTGTAATATTATTAGTAGTAATAGCATTTGATTGACCTTGAAATAAATTATTTGTATTACCACTTAACATTTTAGGATTATTTGCATCTATTGGTGAATCGACAGCCGGATATCCACTTCCTACTGAGTTATTAAACCTCCAAAATAATTTATAAGATTTTGCTGTTTGTAAAGGGATCCATGCAACATTCATACTAGCAATATTATCACCAGATAAAGTAGCTGAACAATTTGCAAAATCATATACAACTTCTACTATACTAGGAGGAGGATGAGGAGAAGGTGATGGTGGAATTACAAATCCTTTAGGTTTTGCTGCAGTTACTTGTCGTGCTTTAAATATATTATTAGATTTAGGTCCATTTCGTCTTAAAATATTATTAACAGTAGTAACTGTTGTCATTCTTATTTGGTTAATTATATCTGCTCCAGATGGTGGAAGTGGCATTCTTATATTTAAGATTATTCTTTATTATCAAAGTTTTTATAGAATTCTGAATAAGAAAGAGGTTTTTCAGGCGGAGGAGTATTATTTACAACAGGACCAACAAATCTATCAAATAATTTTTGTCCAATTAATTTTGATGCATTATCTTCACTAATTTCTTTCTTTTCAATTTGTCTACGTAATTTTAACATTTCAAAGAAAGTTTGATCTAATTTTCCTTGAATATGCATTTCAAATATAGTAGGAAATCTATAAAAAAGAACTTCATTTTCTTCAGATAATTTTTTACGATATTCAGTAGGATTAGAACTTTTTAATTTTTTATGTTTACGCATAGTTGTATCCATATCACGAACTAAAGCTTGAATTTTCATAGAGCTTAAAAATTCTTCTTGATTCATTTGTATTATTTCTATGCTATACATTAAGATGTCTACAATTACCGCCAGTGGACAAATTATAGAAGCAGCACATTCTGCTCCAAATGAGCCACGCGCGCCACAAAAAATGGCAGGTTCTGCAGTAGATGCTGCAACTAATAGTTTATCTGCAAAAATATCTCAACAAGCAGCTGCATCAAGATCTTTAGGTGCAGGACAAAGAGGGGCAGGAAGACGTAAAAAAAGAGGTGGAGGTAATGTAGTTCCTCCTGCTATACCATCTGCAAGTAGTATTCAAGGTATAAGTCCTGCATCAGTTCATGAAAGTGCAGTAAACAATCTAGCACAATTACGAGCAAGTGCAGTATATGATAAACATATAGGAGCACAACCTATGCAAGTTGGTGGTAAAAAGAAAAAAACTCGTAGAAAGCGTAATGGACGCAATAACACAAGGAATCATAGGAGGAGTCGTAGGAGCAGTCGCTTTAATAAGCGTAAGCGTAGTGTCAAAGTATAATCCAACTTTATCTGTATTTATAAATTCAATTGAAACACATACATGGTGGTTAATTATGTTAAGTGCATTAATAATAACACAAATATGTTTATCATATTTTTTAGTTAATGCTTTAATGGAAGCACCTTCTCAAATAACGACGACAACTCAGAAATAAATTCTAGACATTCAGAATGTTTAGTAATTCCTGTAAGAATAATTTTTCCAGTTCTGAAAACTTTAGCAGTTCTTTTTGATGGACCCATATGTATCTTAACACCAGGATATACATCAGGATCATAATGAGATGTAATATTTTCCATATTTGATTTACGAATAGTATTATGAAGAAGTTCTCTTGCAATAGTTTGATTTGATGATAATTTAGTAGTATAATTCATCAAAACAACTTTATAATTAAGAATTTCATATTTCTCAGGAATATCTTTTAAAGAATCTTGAGAATTATTCCAAATTTCTTGAAGAAGAATACGCATACAACATTCATGATATTTATCATTTAAAATACCAGTCATATGAAATACACCATTTTGAAAGATTTTAATTGTAATTTCTTTTAAAGGAAGAGTTCCATCACCATCATTCATCATAACTAATGTAAGAGAATTATGACAAAATCCTGTATTATTATTTGAAGGTTCTTTTTTAGAACGACGTTTAATTTTATCTCGTTTACTTTCTCCTCGTTTAGGAAATCCTCTTTTTTCAATTTTAATAATATCTTTATTAATAGGAAGTGATTGAAGAAGTAAAGTTGTATCAAATTTAAGATTTGTTTTGTAAAGAACTACCATTGTTGATAAAACTGGTACTTCCATTGCTATTTAAAGGTTTTTGTATGTAAAGTGTATCGATTTCGTTTTTCCATGAAAAAGGTAAACTTTCAGTAAATTTACATATAATTCCTGTAGGAAACTTTCTAATTAATTTTCTCAAAATAACTTGAGATATTGAATCTAACATAAAACCAGGTTCTAAATGTCCTAAAAAAATAGCACAATTAGAATGGTGATTTACTATAGACATAGATTCATTTGCTAATTCATTTAAAGGAACTTTTGATAAATCTATGAAAGTTTTATCATTAAATAAATCTTTAAACATTTCTTTAAATTCATTAAAATTTTTAAGATTTGTGGATACAAATAACATTATTTAAATAAAAGTTTATAATGTTTAAGGTTTAACATTTCCAAATCTAGGTTTATCTAATCTTTTCATACGAATATCAGAACCTTGATATCTTACAAATGGTCTTTCAGGGTTTACTTTCAAATCATTACCACGATGTTTTTCAATATATTTAGAACGAGGAATTAAAGAACCAGCTTTATAAGGAGGATTATTACCTTCTTGATATCCAATAGTAGTAAATTTAGTAGGACCATGTGTAGTTCTTTGATAAGGTGATAAAACTTTAATTTCATGATTAGCGTTTGGAGGACAACATACAGAAATTGGAGCCGGAATACGTATTGTATCATCAACAAATACTGAAGGACCAACTTTTCCTTCTGTATGCGGAATTCTTTGTTGAGCACATGATAATTTTTGTCTTACAAAATCACTACCAGAATTTGTAATTACTAAAGCAGTTCTTTCTACTATTTTATTTCCATTAGAATCTACACTTCCAAATGTTTGAGGTATATTTTCATTTAAAAATCTTGTATTACAATCTACAAGTCTTCCTCTCAAATAAGCTAAATCTTTATCAATACCTACAGCACCTCTATAAGCAGTAAAATCACTTGAATCTTTTGGTTGACCAGTTAATTTCTGAGTTGAAATAGTAGGTTTACCTTTAGAAGTTTCCATATCAGAAGCTTCTCTCAATGTTCCTTTATCTTGACCATTAATAGGAAAAAATCTAGAATTAGATAATCGTTTTTTAGTTGTAATATCAGAAGCATCTTGAGGTTTTTTAGTATTTAAAACTCTTGGCATAGAAGCCAATTTATTTCTTAAATATTGTGATGAAGACATTTGTTTAATCAAACTATAATTTTCTTAGAGTAAATCTACATGAGTTAGAAAATGACGTCTACAACAAGGTCGAATCATACCAAGTTCATCAAGAGCTTTACCTTCAGCAGTTTTAGTTGTAGTAGAAGTCAAATATTCCATTTCAGTTTTTCCTTCTTTTTTACGATTTTTATCAACTAGATCAACATAAGCAAGATATTTACCTGCAATAATATTATTACATGAAACACATCGGATTGGAATGATCATTTTATTTATTTAAATTAATATAAAATGTATATTCGTTTTCTATCTTAATGAATAATAAGGATGGACAAAGATTCTTTTGGTGGAATAATTTTAGTTTTAGTTTTATTATTAACTATAACTCAACGTAAATTTTGTGAATGGTTACTTGAACTTCTTGTAAAATTAACTAGACCTGGATCAACTATTCTTTTATTAGGTGGTTGTTTAGTATTATTTATGAAAGGGTATAATTATACTGCATTAGCACTTGGTCTTCTAAGTATTTTACTCTTGAAAGATATTTGGGTATTAACAAGCGCTCGTCGTCTATATAATGATATTCAAAAAGATCAATCAAGATTTGTATCGTCTAATAGTATAGATTTACAATGGGCACAAAAATCTGTAAGTCATGATTCACCTTCAATGTTATCTTCATCAAAAAGTGAAACTATGTTAATTTTTCCACCTTCAACTGAAACATTAAAAGAAATGTGTGGTTAAAATAAAAATGCTCGGTAAAATTCCTGCTACTTTAAGACTTGTATCATCTCAACCAAGTTTACGTGCTGCTGCTCCTGCAGGGACACAAGGTCCTACAGGACCACAAGGTAAAGTTGGTCCTGCTGGTAAAATAGGACCTCAAGGACCTGAAGGACCTCGTGGTGTTACAGGGTCAGAAGGTAAAGTTGGTCCTGCTGGTAAAGTAGGACCTCAAGGACCTCAAGGACCTGAAGGACTTCGTGGTGTTACAGGTACGCAAGGTAAAATTGGTCCAGAAGGTAAAGTAGGACCTCAAGGTCCTGCCGTTGGTCCTACTGGTCCTGCTGGACAAAATGGAAGTGTCGGGGAAAAAGGAGCTACTGGACCTGCTGGACAAAATGGAAGTGCTGGACAAAATGGAAGTGTTGGAGAAAAAGGAGCTACTGGACCTGCTGGGCAAGGTGCAACAAATATCGATTTAAAAAATCTGCCGACTATAATAAATGGGCCTTATGCCCCCAGTGCAAGTACAGGCTTAGGAACTTTAACTGTTAACCTTGGTGGTGGTGGATGGCGTCTTCTAGGATATAACACTAATACTCAAAGTTTTGGGTGGATATTATAGTGTTCGTAATTTTTATACGAATACAGATGCAGTTGTAAAATATAATGCCCTGACTGGAGAAGTGCTTAAATTTATGTCTTAGTATTTTCTAATTTTCCCACCTTCATTTGAAACTTTAAAAGAAATGTGTGATTAAAATAAAAATGTTAGGTAAAATTCCTGCTACTTTAAGACTTGTATCATCTCAACCAAGTTTACGTGCTGCTGCTCCTGCAGGGACACAAGGTCCTACAGGACCACAAGGTAAAGTTGGTCCTGCTGGTAAAGCAGGTCCGGCAGGTCCGCAAGGAGTTAGAGGTCCTACTGGACATCAGGGTCAAATTGGTCCTGCTGGTAAAGTAGGACCACAAGGTCCTGCAGTAGGTCCTACTGGTCCTACTGGTGGTGGTTCCACAGGTCCTACTGGTCTTGCTGGTCCTACTGGTCTTGCTGGTCGTACTGGTCTTGCTGGTCCTACTGGTCTTGCTGGTCCTACTGGTCTTGCTGGTCCTACTGGTCTTGCTGGTCCTACTGGTAACGTTGGTATTGGTGGTAAAAATGGTATTGCTGGTGATACTGGTCCTACTGGACCTCCTGGTAAAGATGGTGCTAGTATTAAAGGGGATATTGGTCCTGCTGGGCTACAAGGTCTTGCTGGACCTCAAGGCCCTCAAGGCCCTATGGGTCTTCAAGGCCCTCAAGGCCCTACTAATGTTATTTTATCAACTTTGTATGATAATTGGTCTCAATCATTTAGTTCAACTACTAATAATTATTATGTTGGAACTTTTGGAGATATATTGATACAATGTGGTAATGTATATAGTACCGATACAACTAGCTTGACAAAAACAGTAATAGCTACATTTAATAGAACATTTAGTAGTATTCCAGTTGTAACTTATTCATTGGTTAGTGATGGTCTACTTGGTAATAATTTAGATATACCTTCACATATAAGTGAAGTAACTAAATCTTCTGTCACCTTTATATTAGCAGCTACTACTTTTGCAACAACATGTAATATATCATTTATAGCAATAGGTTCTAATCATTAAATTACCACATAACTGATAATTCAGTAGTTGACCAATATTCTGAAATTCCAGAAGGAAGACGACGATGAATAATAAAAGGTAATTTTTGTTCATGAATTTCTTTTTCCGCTAATTTCCATACAAATTGAGGATCAGAAGTTAACATACCTTCAAGAGAAACAAGAGGTTTTGAACCTTCTGCGATTTGTTGTGCTCTTGTTCCAATCAAAGTAACATATTCATATTTTGAATAATATGGACGTGTTAGTCTTGGATTTTCTAAAGATTCTTTAACTTGGTCACGAGATACAGGAACAACTTCAGGATGTAGAATACGTGATTCATATCGAATGTTTTCCATTTTTATTATTAAATAATCTAAATAGTTTATTTTCCGTTTTTATTTATAATGAAGTTTAAACTAGAATATATGTTTATAGGATTAGTTATTCTTGGTTTTTTAATAGGTTATTTCTTTGCTCAAATGACACCTTATCATGATAGATCTAAAGGTAAAGCGTCTGCTCTTATATTAGGATGTATAGATCCTCGTTATACACATGATTTAGCGTGGTATGTAACACATAACCAAGAATTACATGCGGATTATGATTTAATTAATTTAGCAGGTGCATCATTAGGTGTTCTTCAAACTACTCATCCAGGATGGCAAAATATGTTTTTTGATCATGTACAATTAGCGTTAGATTTACATGGTATATCAGAAGTTTGGGTATTTGATCATTTAGATTGTGGAATGTATAAAGCAACATTAAAATTAGAAACTGATGAAGATCCTTCAATACATTTAAAACAACAACAAGATTTAAAGAAATTATTAGCATCTAAACATCCTAATTTAAAATTTAGGGGATATTTAATTGCTGTGAATGGTGGAATATCCCAGATAATATAATAATGAGAACACAAAAAATATATTATCCCAAGAAGTATTTTAGAGGATTATCTGAAAGAAAGAAAACACAACGAAAAAATGAAATTAAAAAATTTAGTTCATTTTCATGGAAAGATCCTAAAGCATATACAGGATTTAAAACTGATAATAATATAACTACAAAAACTTCAAATTATACTAGTAAATGGAGAAAAATGTTTCCTGATTCTAAATCACTTGAATCTAAATCTAAAGCTTCAGGTGTTCCATTAAAATATATTATGGAATCATATAATCGTGGTATGGCAGCATGGAGAACAGGACATAGACCAGGTGCTACCCAACAACAATGGGGATATGCAAGAGTTCATTCATTTTTATTAAAAGGAAAAACTTATTATACAACTGATTCTGATTTAGTAAAAGAAGCTAAGGAAAATTCAAAAGAAGCAAAGAAATGGTGGTCTATTTAGTTTTTCTTTTTTGTGTAATTAATTTACCTTTTCTATATCTTTTTAAAGTATAACCTCTTTTCCAAAGAACATTTTTAACACATACAGCAATAGCTAATCCTTCTTTACCTGAAGATTTCTTAACTTTTTTAACACATCTTTCAAATTTTTCTTCCATTATTTTAATTAGCGCGAGAAGATTGTTTCCATGTTTCATTACAATTTGTACATTGATATAACCAAACAAGATTCTTTTCATTAATTTTTACTGCAACAACATCAGGATTTGCGCCAGATTTAGAAGGACATTCTGTATTAGGACATACAATATTTGATAAGTGATCTAATGTAGGATCATTTTTCAAATAAGGATTATGAATTAGTTTAGCGGTCTTATCTTCTTTCAAAACATGTTCATAAACAATAGGATTTTTTGCAGTAATAGGTTCTTTATATTCACATTTACGACATGTTAGAACAGCTGTTTTTTTAGAATCAACAACTTCTTCATCAATTCCATATAACATATTGCGACATACAGGGCAGAATTTCATTTACTATTATTTATAGTGAAAGTAAGTTTATTCGTTTTACGTAAAAAATTTAGAAATGAATGAAGGTATATGTTCTTGTAAAAAATCTTCTACGAAATTACAAGATCTATTATTAGTTGAAGAAGCAACAGGAATAGCATTAATAAAATCATTATCAATTTCAATAAAATTTCTTAAGAAAACACCAATAATAAAGAATTCAGAAACAGCTATAAAAACAATAACTATTATATTTGAAATTAATAAATCATAAACACTTCCACCAGAAAAATATTCTATTAAAATACCAAAAATAAATAAAAGAGGACAAATTATTCCTACATAAAGAGCAACATTATTAGAAATACTTTTATTATTTTCTAAAATATTATTATTTACTTTATTGAAATCAGAAGAAGATTCTATATTTGAAACAACACCATCTAATTCTCCTAAAACATCATGAACTTTTGAAGGATCAGACCATATTGCAGAATTTATTATATATGGTTCAAAAACATTAAATAAATCACTATCTAAACTTTGTGTTTGAATATATGTAACAAATAAAAAATAAAATCCTGTTAAGAAAGCACCAAAGAAAGAAGTATGAACTAATATTTCTGCTAAAAAAGACATATTATATTAATGTAATGGAAGAAATTAAAGAACCTATAATAATTAAATCTATTGTTAATGGATTAATTTCAACATCAATTATATGGTTATTTTGGACACCATTCTTAATATTTATGGCAGCTCCATTAATGAATTCTATGATAAAAGATTTTTTATGTTCAAATTCTGGTTATATTTCTTATGAAATTTATAAGATATTTGGTATTCAAGCATATGAAGTTTATGAAAATAATTTACCTAATCCTCCAACAATAGCAAAAAGAATTGTTAATAATAATACTACTAACTTCTTAAATGAAAATTTAAATTTGTTTATTATTTTTGGTATTTTATCTTTATTTGTAATTTATTTTAGTTTAAGTATTGCTGGAAATTTAATTACTAGATATAATTTGAATTTAGGAAGGATTGTATTATTTAACATTCTTATGGCAATAATAATTATAGCAATTGAAATAGGATTTTTTGCAGGTGTAACAACACAATATTCACCATTCAATCTAAAAAATATTTTAGAAGGACTTATTCAAAAAATCAAAAATATATTAATTCCGTTATCTTAATATATTAATAATGAAAATGGAATTGGAAAAGATAAACATAAGAAATAATTATGGACATTAGATTTGGAGATTGTTTAAGTCTTATTCCAAATCTAGAAGATAAATCAATTCAGACAATATATATTGATCCACCATTTAATAGTGGACGAAATTATAAACTTGAATCTGATTCAGTTATTGGATTTGAAGATAAATGGACTGATGAAAAGTATAAAGAGTTTATTGAATCTTTAATTGATAAATGTATTCCTAAACTTAAAAAAGACGGATCATTATTCTTTCATATTTCATCTGAACAAATGTGGATACCTGAACAAATTCTTAGAAAAAAATTTAAATTTGTTCGACCAATCTTTTGGAAAAGATGTAGATCTAAAAATAATATCAAAAAAACTTTAGGAGCATCAATAGATATTATATTTTGGTGTTATCATACTGATAAACGAAAATTTAATATGGTATATCAAGCATTAGATGAATACTATTCAGAACATTCATTTACAAATAAAGATGATAGAGGACATTTTGCTTTAGGACATATTGTTCCTGATAGAACAAGAACTGGACACAAATATTCATTTACAATTGAAGGTAAAACATTTAATCCACCTCGTGGATGGAGAATTTCTAAAGAAGAACTACAAAATCTAGCAGATCAAAATAGATTATATGTTCCTAAAACTGCTAAAGCTAATTTGTACAAAAAAATATATAAAGAAGAATCTTTAGGTAAACCATCTTTGGATTTATGGGATGATATTCCAAGTATTGCAATGGGTAATGAAACACGTAATTATCCGACTGCTAAACCTATTAAATTACTTGAAAGAATTATCATGATGACTACAGATAAAAATGATATTATTCTTGATCCATGTAGTGGTTCAGGAACAACAGGTGTAGCATCAAAAACATTAGAACGTCAATGTATTCTCATAGATTCAAATCCTCAAGCAATTGAAATTATGAAATTGCGATTAATGTCCGACGAACTTGTGCGAGAAGATGATTAACACAATCTTGTTGAATCTTCAAAGTTAGAATTGAATTTTTATTTGCTTTAGAAAGGCCTAGTAATGCACTAATACCATTATTTGTAACCATACGAAGTCTCAAATTAGTATTTGTTGAAATACCATCTTTAGTTCTCCATATTTGTCTAGATTGACGGGCCCTTAAAGAACGTAATGAATAAGTTATTTCCATATCTTCAGGAAATTCATACAATTCTTTTAATTCAGAATGTTCAAATACTGAAATACTTTTTTCTTCTTTAATTGCAAACCATCTTGGACTACGCAAATAAATATTTTTTAAAAGTTTTCGAATATTTTCACTAGTCATTTCCTTAAAAGTTTCATCTGTCTTTATATTAATTTCATCTCTTACTTTAGGAATAGCTCTAGTATCTCCAGAATGATCATGTCTCATTTTTTTCAATAGAGATTGAAGTTCTGTACAATTAATATAATCTTCAACTTTTGAAGTATTTATATGATCAAATGTTCCATTACGATGTAATTTAACAGAAATTCCATCTAAGCGTTCTCCACTTGCAAATATTCCAATATCTGGAACAAGTTGAGTGCCTCCTTCTTTCCTAAATTCTAGATGCTTATCTGGATATGTATCTTTAAAACATTCTGAATTTTCATTGAATTGTTTAACTAAATTAGTTTCATTGTTCCCTCCAGCATAATGAACTTCTCCTGTTGTATTATAAGGCATGTTAATACTCGAAGAACTGTAGAAATTGAATCCATTTTAAAAACGAATAACGGTCTAAACATTATCTGCAATATTAACTAAATGGTTAATTATAGTTGTTCAAACTGTCAAAAAGTCTTTACACAAAAAGGACATTTTGAAAAGCATCAGCAACGTAAGCGTCCATGTAAAAAAGATAATACAATTGAAAAATTGGTTGAAGAAAAGCTTCAAGAAGCTCTTACAAATATAAAGAAGGTTGAAAAACAGTTTATTCCTACATTTATAGAGGTATGTTCGGGATGTGGCGGATTAAGCAGTGGATTTATTAATGCTGGGTTTAAACCAATTCTTCTTAATGAAATAAATAAAACGTTCTGTAAAACACTTAAAACAAATCATCCAAACACCGAAATTAAAAATCTTGATATGTTAAATCTTGATTTAAAGGAATATTATAATAAAGTAGACGTTTTAATGGGTGGCGTACCTTGTCAATCATTTTCTCAGGCAGGAGAAAGAAAGGGATTTGATGATCCGAGGGGAAAACTTATATTAGAATTTAATAGATTAGTAAATGAGTGTAATCCAAAAATACTATTGGTTGAAAATGTCAAAGGGCTTACTACACATGATAGCGGAAACACATTAAAAAGTATTATTGAATTATTTAGCAATGGTGGAAGATATAAGATATATACTAAAATTTTGAATTCAAAAGATTATGAAGTTCCGCAAAAAAGAGAAAGAATATTTATAGTTGGAGTTAGAATTGATATAACTAAGGAATTTACCTACCCAGAAAAGAGTAATAATAATATTCTTCTAAAAGATGTTTTAGTTAATGTTCCAGAGAGCCTTGGTATAGAATATAATGAAAAAAAGAAAAACATTATGGATCTAATTCCTCAGGGTGGATGTTGGATCAATCTTCCAGTTGAAATTCAAAAATCATATATGGGAAAAGGATTTACATCTGGTGGTGGAAAAAGAGGTGTTGCAAGAAGATTGTCTATGGAAGAACATTGTTTAACATTAACAACGTCTCCTTGTCAAAAACAAACTGAAAGATGTCATCCTTTAGAAACTAGGCCATTAAATATTCGTGAATATGCTAGAATTCAGACATTCCCAGATTCTTATATATTTGAGGGTAGTGTATTAAATCAATATAAGCAAATTGGAAATGCAGTTCCGGTTAAACTTGCAGAAGCAATGGCTAATAGAATTAAATCATTTCTTCGAGAATAGATCTTAGTTCTTCGTATGTTTTATATTTCTTAAATACATAAGAAATAGTTACAAGTAAATCATTAAAGAAAGATGCTCTACCAGACAGATGTTCATAAGCCTCTTGTCCATTCATAACAATAATTTCGGGTGGAGCACCAAATCTTGGAGTTATAGATCCACAATTTACCATGACAAGAAATGCCTTTTTGCCTTCTGACACCTGTGTTTTTAGTTTTTTTATTACTGTTGCGGCAGAACCTGAATTCATAGTATTACATTTATTTTTCCATTCCATAATTTCGGTATGTTCATTATTTACAATATCCAGACCATTTCCTTCTACAGATTCAATAGTTCTCCATCCTTTAAAAGAACCAGCTAACCCTTGATGCAAATAACCAACTTTCCCTTCAAGTGCTTTTTGAAATCTTCTTAATCTTTCCATCTCATTCCACTGTTCTTCATTAAGATTGCCATGACATTCCAAAATAGCTTTAAGGAATGGATCATTCACAACTGCGGTTAGCTTATTTTTTTCTTCAAGAACAATGTATATATCGCCCAGTATTTTAATAAATTTACTAAATTCAATTTCTGGTATTAAATACCAGTCGGGATTAGAGAATTCAGGTTTGAGACATTCAATAGTACCTTTTTCTGCTTCTTCTATACCCTCAATTAAGTGATCTTCTCCAACTTTTTTTGTAGGTTTCTCTTTTTTGATATATGTTGCATAATTTGCACATATAGGTTGATTACACCTGTGCCCTTCTTGTTTACAAGAACTGCATTTAACCATTGTGTCTAGTTGTCCAGTGTCTTGCATGCAATAGTATGCATGATATGTAGATTTAATCCATTTTTTATTCTTCGTTTAAAATGGATGTTCCAAGAATTAATTGTCGGAGTCATCAATACAGATGGCACAAAAGGGCAATCTACGTGAATTTCTTGAGAAACATAAGGCCGATACCTTATGGACTCATACTTCCCTCGCAGGGGGTAAATACTTTATTCCTCAAGAAGATTTAGGTAAGTTTTATGACCTTTATGTCGAGAGTATTCTAGATCAAGAGAAACAATATCTTGTAGAAAAAACTACTGAGATTGGTCCTTTACGAATTGATTTTGATTTCATTTATAGTCGTGAAATTGAAACTCATCAACATACTCGTGATCAAACACTTGCATTTGTAAAAGCTTATCTCAAAGAAGTTTCTGAATACTTAGAAGTTCCTTCTGAAACGAAAGTTTATATTATGGAAAAGCGTAAACCTACATTGGACACAAAGAAAAATCGTATGAAATCAGGTATTCATATTGTTGTTCCTGATATTTGTACTCATAAATTTGTTGAACAACGTGTTCGTCGTAATCTTCTTAAAAATATGTCTGAGTATTTTCCTAATCTTCCTTTGATTGAATCATGGGAAAAGGTTTATGATGAAGGTGTTGCTAATCGTTCTGTGCCTTGGACAGTTTATGGTTCTCGTAAAAATGATCCTAATTCTCTACCTTATCTAGTTTCTTACATAATTCAAAATGGTGAAATTCTTAATACTGTTCCTCAAGTTTCTACTTCTTTGATGCAAACTCTTTCTTTATGCAGAGATGAATCTGCTGAAACTCCTATGACTGAACAAGGTAAAACTATTTATGCTGGTCTAAATAAACCTAATCAAGAAGTTCGTATTTCTGGTGGACGATCAGTTACACCTGGTCGTGGTCGTCCTTCTACACGAAATGAAAAACCTTCTTCTCGTGGTTCTTCTCCACAAGGACGTGTTATTCCTCCTCTAGATCCTGAACGAAAAAAATACTTGAAAGATCATGTTCTAAACTTAGATGAATCAAGATTTATGGATTATAATAAATGGGTTCAAGTTGGTCTTTGTCTACATAACATTCATCCTGACCTACTAGATGTTTTCCTTGATTTCTCATCACAATACGAAGAAAAATATAATGAAGCAGATTGTATTCAGAAATGGACTATGTTGACTTTTCGTAATGATGGGGATCGTATAGGTGAAGGAACTTTGCGTTATTGGTCTCGTGAAGATAATCGTGAAGGTTATGATGAAATTGAAAAGAGTAATGTAGGAAGACTAGTTATTCAAGCTTGTTCTGGAACTGAACATGATGTTGCATGTGTAATTCATGCTAAATTCCGTGATTCTTATATTTGCTGTGATTTTGGTAAAAATGTATGGTATCGTTGGTCAGGACATATTTGGCGTGAAACTGATCGTGGTGTAGATTTACAACTGAAATTATCTAAAGAAATTGCAGGTGTTTTCTTTAAAACTATGGATGGAATTACACATGAAATGGCTAATCGTGGTCTTGTAAATTGTACTGGTGAAGGAAAAGGTGATTGTGGTGTTTGTGAATATTGTCAAGAAGAAAAGAAACGTTCAGGTCTAAATGCTATTTATACTAAACTAAAAACTACAAAATTCAAAGATAATGTTATGCGTGAATGCAGAGAACTATTCTTTGATGAAGAGTTTACGAAAAAGGTAGATTCAAATAAAGATTTGATTGCATTCAATAATGGTGTTATGGATTTAATTAAGATGGAATTTCGTGATGGTAAACCTGAAGATTATATTTCATTCTCTACTTGCATAGATTATGATAATAATAAACCTTATTATGAATATGAAGAATGGCCTTTAGTAGAAAATTTCATTCAACAAGTTTTACCTGATCATGAAGTTCGTAATTATTTCTTGAAACATCTAGCTACAAATTTACTTGGTGGAAATACAGCACAAAAATTTCATATTTTGACAGGTTCAGGTTCTAATGGTAAATCTATGATTACTAATTTAACTTCTACTGCTCTTGGTGATTATGCATGTACTGTTCCAATTTCTCTATTTACTCAAAGACGTAAAGGTTCAGGTTCTGCTGCACCTGAAGTTATTCGTTTGAAAGGACGACGATTTGTAACTATGCAAGAACCTGATGAAGCTATTGCTCTAAATACAGGTCTTATGAAAGAAATTACTTCAGGTGAAAATATGTATGCTCGTGATTTATTTAAATCAGGAACAGAATTTGAAGTTCAAGCAAAGTTTCATTTAGCGTGTAATGATAAACCTAAAATTAATACTACAGATGGTGGAACATGGCGTAGGTTAGTAGTAATTAATTTTCTATCAAAATTTGTTCCTAAACCTTCTGAACCTAATGAATTTCCTATGGATGAAACTATTCAATTTAAAGTAAAATCTAAATTATGGGCAACACCTTTTCTTTCCTATTTAGTTCATCTATTAAAAGAAGAAAAAGGTATTCGTAAATTAGTAGCACCACCTAAAGTTTTGGAATATACATCAGAATATCAAAATGATAATGATGGAATTGCTAAATTTATTTCTGAGAAAATCTCACTCCTTGCTGAAGGAGATGAAATTGTTCAAATTGATAAGACTACACTAAGACGAGTATTTAAGACATGGAAAGATGATAATGAACAACGTACTTTATCACCAACTGATCTTGAAAAGAAAATGGAACAACGATTTGGAAAATATCCTAGAGGTGGATGGACATCATTTAAAATTGATATTTAACGTCTTCTTCTTCCACCACCCATAGTTCTTCCAGAAACTTCTCCTTCAACACTTCCACCTAATATAGAATGAACACCACTATCCGTTGTTAATTTTTTAATAGGTTCAGGTAACCAACTTCTAATAAAATTAGCTCCACTATCTATAGTATCAGCAAGACCATTTCTAAATGTTGAATATACATTCATTAAATCACCACCTCTTTGTCCTAAATCTGGACCACCAGGACCACCACCTCTTTTTTTATGATGACGAGCAGTTCTACCACCTAATGACATTTCTTATATTAAAGAAAAGAAATTAACGCTTACCACCGACTGGAGAATACATACGAATATAAGGTAATGTCATATTAACAACTAAATATGCAATCATTAAATTCATTGTAGCAGCTAAAGCATCACCAATTTTTAGTTTCATACCACCAACACTAATAACAATATTATCTAAAGATTTTTCAGCGCCAGGAAATAGACCACCTAATAAAGGTGTTACTAAATCACGGGTAATAGCACCAAAGAAATTAGATAGAGCCACACCAATATAAATAGCGACCGCGAAAGTCATTAAAGTTTCATCAGCACCCATCTTTTATAAATACAATAATAGAATCTTTTTCAATTAGTAATGGATACAAGATTTTGGGGACCATCAGGATGGGATTTATTTCATAGAATTGCGTTTCATTCAGATAATCCACACCAAGTATTAAAACATATAGCAGAAGTTCTACCTTGTAAATTCTGTAGAAATTCAACAAGAAAATTCGTTAAAGATTTTCCTTATGATTCAAAAGATCCTGCTAAATGGTTATACGAAATACATAATAAAGTAAATCATAAATTAAGAACACAATGTTCTAAAGATCCCAAAGTAATTAATCCTGGCCCTGATCCATCATTTGAAGAAATACAAAAGAAATATAAAAATAAATCTTTAAATAAATTATTAGGTTCAAATTTTTTATTATCAATAGCAGTAAATTTTAAGAATACACCAAGAAAATTAGAAATTCAAAAAAATTTTATACATAATCTTTCTTTATCATATCCTAAATTTAAAGAGTTCATTAATAAAAATCCACCTAATTTTTCTAATTATCCTGAATGGATGCAAAAATTTACAAAAGGTTCTATTACAGAAGTTGAAAAATTTAAAAGTAAATGTAAAAGAGGAAAAACTTGTAGAAAAAAAAGAGGTGGAGGAAGAAGACTTTCAAAGAAAATAATATAATTCCATTCTTAAATATTATATATATAGATAATAAAATGCCGACGAGTGCTTTTAATGATGGAAAATTTTACTATTCAGATAATACTTATACAACAATTGTTGGACTTTTTGCAACATCTGGGACATTTCCACCAATTCCTTTAACTGTAAAAACTATAGCTTCTAATGCATTTAATAATACTAACCTCCTCGGTATTTTATCAATACCTTCAAGTGTAGAAACAATTAATGACTATGCATTTAGAAGTAATAGTGTAGTAATAAAATTATCTACAGCTACTAATTTAAAAACAATCGGACAATTTGCATTTGCATATACTTCTTTTACAGCAGAAGGAATTCAAATACCGGAAAGTGTAATAACAATTGGGGACAATGCTTTTATAAATTCAACAGTTTCAATTACTTATTGTATAGATTTCATAAATCCTAAAACTTCTGCTTGCAAAACAATTGGTGATGGTGCATTTTCAGGATTACGATTAGCTGGTGTATATAATATAGTAACATTACCTTATGGTTTAACAAGTATTGGAAATTATATTTTTGAACAAAGTTTTTTCAAATCTATAGTTGTAAATATAAATGTAAATTATACTAAAACATCATTTAGTCCAGACCAATTATCAAAAGGTGTTATTACTATTGTTGATAATTATGGAAATATTATTGTTGTAAATGATGGAATTTTAACTTATCAAGATAATAGAAAAACTGTAGTTACAGGACTGCATGATAAATCTATAACATCATGGTCTTCAATATTAATACCAGCAACTGTAACAGATATTGAAGAAGAAGCATTTAAAGGAATAAATGCATTATCAGGTAGTTTAACATTACCACCAAATCTAATAAATATTTATAAGAGTGCATTTGAAGGATGTAGTGGATTATCAGGCACATTAACAATACCTTCAAAAGTAGAAAATATTGGTTTTAGTGCCTTTAAAGGATGCACTGGATTAATACTATTAACATTTCAACCAACTTCAACTATAAAAATAATAGATCAAAATGCATTTCTTGGATGTTCTGGATTAAGAGGTGAATTAACAATACCTAATAGTTTAACAACTATAGGTATTTATGCATTTCAAGGATGTAATGGATTTAATGGAGCATTAACAATAGGTTCATCTGTAACATCAATTGGTTTTGGTGCATTTCAAGGATGTAATGGATTTAATGGAGCATTAGTCATACCCAACAATGTAACAACAATTGGAGAAAGTGCATTTCAAGGATGTATTAGATTTACAGGAGCATTAACAATAGGTTCATCTGTAACATCAATTGGTCCTTTTGCATTTCAAGGATGTAGTGGATTTACAGGAGCATTAACAATAGGTTCATCTGTAACAATTGGTCCTTTTGCATTTCAAGGATGTAGTGGATTTACAGGAGGATTAGTCATACCCAACAATGTAACAACAATTGGCAATAATGCATTTCAAGGATGTATTGGATTTACAGGAGCATTAACAATAGGTTCATCTGTAACATCAATTGGTGTTGGTGCATTTCAAGGATGTAGTGGATTTACAGGAGGATTAGTCATACCCAACAAAGTAACATCAATTGGCAATAATGCATTTCAAAATTGTATTGGACTTAATGGAGCATTAACAATAGGTTCAAAAGTGCAAACTATAGGTAATGCTGCATTTCAAGGATGTAATAAATTAATAGGTAAATTAACATTTACATCACCTTCAAGTTTAAAAGTAATTGGTGCTAGTGTATTTCAAGATTGTATTAAATTAACTGATACATTAACATTACCTTCAACTCTAGAAATAATTGGGGACTCTGCGTTTGCAGGAACTACTTTTATAGGGCCGTTAGTAATACCTGATAATGTAACATCAATTGGCAATAATGCATTTCAAAATTGTATTGGATTTAATGGAGCATTAACAATAGGTTCAAAAGTGCAAACTATAGGTAATGCTGCATTTCAAGGATGTAATAAATTAATAGGTGGATTGACAATACCTTCATCTGTAAGATCAATTGGTATTAATGCATTTGAAAGTTGTTCTGAACTTAATGGATCATTTACAGTTATATCACCTTCAGTCCTAGATACAATTGGTTCTAGTGCATTTAAAGGATGTAATAAATTAACAGGTAATTTAGTATTACCTTTAGGAGTATCATTAATTGGTGCTGATGCATTTAATGGATGTAATGGTTTAACAAGTATTACTTATGGTGGAATTGCAGGTAATACTGCAGGTACTTTTTCTGGTTATAATGGAAATCTAATACAAATACCTTGGTTTACACTTGATCAAAATAAAACAGTAATAACTGGAATTCTTCCTGCTGGTGCTAGTGCTACTGGAGCATTTCCAACAATTCCTTCAACTGTAACAACAATTTCAGCTAATGCATTCTCTGGTTGTTCTAATTTGACAGGATTAATAACAATTCCTCAAAATGTAACAACAATTGGAGCTAATGCTTTTAAAGATTGCACTAAAATAAAAAGTTTTAGTTATTATGCATCTACGACTATTGACTCTACATCATTTCCACCTAAAAAAACAGTGATAAAATTAAATTATTTTACATTTGATGTAACTAAAACTATAATAACTGGAATTCTTCCTGCTGGCGCTAGTGCTATTGGAGTACTACCAACAATTCCTTCAACTGTAACAACAATTTCAGCTAATGCATTCTCTGGTTGTTCTAATTTGACAGGATTAGTATTAATTCCTCAAAATGTAACAACAATTGGAGCTAATGCTTTTAAAGATTGCGCTAAAATAAAAAGTTTTAGTTATTATGCATCTACGACTATTGACTCTACATCATTTCCACCTAAAAAAACAATTATAAAATTAAATTGTTTTACATTTGATGTAACTAAAACTATAATAACTGGAGTTCTTCCTGCTGGCGCTAGTGCTATTGGAGTACTACCAACAATTCCTTCAACTGTAACAACAATTTCAGCTAATGCATTCTCTGGTTGTAATAAATTAACAGGATTAGTAACAATTCCTTCAACTGTAACAACAATTGGAGCTAATGCTTTTAAAGATTGCAGTGGATTAACAATAAAATGTTATAAACTAAATACAGCTACAATTGATCCTACAGCATTTACTAAAGTTAAAAAGATAACTATTATAAGATCTACGATTAATGTTACACCACCACCTATTATTAAAACTAAAAAAATAATTATTACAAGACAATTAGTTGGATTTGTAAATGGAAGATTAATTTTTTAATATATATATATATAAAATGACCGCATATATAATATCAGGAACAGTAATTACAGGATTAACTAAAAATATTATTTCGCTGTGGCCTGTTATGCCAAATAATATTACAAAAATTAATGATAATGCATTTTTAAATTGTGATAAAATATATGGAGAATTAAGAATACCTGATTCAGTAGTTGAGATTGGAAATAAAGCATTTGAAGGTTGCAGTAATTTATATTGGATAAGATTTAACGATGATGGTGATTTTGAATCTAAATCAAAATTAAGGATGATTGGAAATCGTGCGTTTTATGGTACATCAATTAATGATAAAGGTGTTTATTATAATGACAACGTTCAATTTTATAGTGAAAAATATCTAAACACAAATTCTAGATTTTTAGAAGCAGCTATTTCTTTAGAGTATATTGGGTATCAAGCATTTGCTGGTATAAATAATTCTAAATTTTTTACTTCTAATTCATTTAGAAGAAAAACTCCAGCTATATTAAACCCTTATGTATATACAGCTAGTCTTCTTGATTATGATGCTTTTGGTACTCAAAAAGATGGTGATTTATTTGAAATAAAATATAAGAGTGGGTTTAAGTTCGCAGGATTAGGGAGGAGTATTCTTGCTCTTTATCACTCTGGTAATAAATTTATTCAGAATCAACAAATTGATGAAAAAGCTATTTTATTAATACCTCCAAAAAATATGCCCGATTCGGTTGTTGAACTTATTTCTAGTTATAATACTAATAACATAACACCTAGTGATAATTTAGGATTATTATTATGTAATAATCTTGGTATCGATAAACTTACTTATCTTCCTCGAAATTATGGCGTAAATCCATTAAAAACCAAGATAGAAACAGATGGTGCATATTGGAGGAATGATCTATTACCTGACGGTAATTATAGATATAACAGTAATTATTATCAAGAATCATTTCCGGACATGCAATTTGTCCCTAAATCAAGAACTACTATTGGAAAAAATGCTGTAATGAACTTTCCATTTACACTTGCATTTAATAACATAGTATGGGAATTTCCGACAGATTATGTGGGCACTAATATACCACCATTTACATTTTATCGTGCTCTTGGATTAGAGACTATAAATATTCCATTAAATATTACTACAATTGGTGCAGGTGCATTTCGTGGATGTAAAAACTTAAATAATATAAGTTTTGATATTGATAATTCAAAATTAAGAACAATTGAAGAATCTGCTTTTAAATCTTGTCCAAAATTGAGAGAAATAAGATTTCCAAAATCATTAGAAACTTATGAATTGCGACAAACACTACTTGTAAGTGATAAGATAAATGTATCATTTAATTATCCATTACAAGTAATTGGTGGTAGTGGAAGTGATGGACTAGTAAATATGTCATTACAAAACAATGTTTATACTATAAGCAATGTTGTTTCTGGAACAGGATATGTTGTAAATGATATATGTAGTGTTAATTTTCCTACTTTTGAAACTTTATCTGTTAAAGTAACTGAGATTAATTCAAGTGGAGCGATTGTAAAATTAGAATTTCTTGATAACATCTCATCACAATTAAAGATTAAACTTTATTTCTTTCCAAATACATTGTTAAAGTATAACGAAATAGACGCAAATTTAACAACTATGAATACTAATAGATTAGCTGCTAATTACCCATTACTAGATGTAAGAGTTTATACATTCCCTGTTTATAATTCAACTAATACTAATGTAACAAGTAGTAATAGTGGTGTATCACCAAAAAAATACTTACTAAATGATACATTAACATTTAAAAATACTGTAACAGCAATTGATAATGACGCGTTTAAGGATGCAAACCTTCTTAATGGAAGTTTACAACTTCCAACATCATTAGTTACAATAGGGTCATCATCATTTAAAAATTGTTCATCCTTATATGGACAATTAACAATACCTTCAAACGTAACAACAATTGGAGAAAGTGCATTTGAAAATTGTAGTGGATTTAACCAAGAAGAACTAACAATACCTCCAAATGTATTTAATATTGATTCTAAAGCATTTAGAGGAATGACTCAACTCAAAGTAGTTAGAGTTCCTAATGGAACTGGTTATAATTATGCAGCAGATGCATTTCCACCCGGAGTTACTATAATAAACACTTTTTCAGATGGCAAATTTGAATATATTAATAGTAACAAAACATTAATACGTGCTCTTGTTGATAAGAAAGGAGTTTTTCCAACAATTCCTTCATCTGTAACTGGAATAGATAGTATGGCATTTATTAATAATTCTGTAAGTGGTAGTGTAATACTAAATAAAGAATTAGAAGATATTTCTAGTTATGCATTTGAAGGATGTAATAGAATTACTTCATTAATAATACCACCAAATTCATCTTTAAAATATATTGGACTTCGATCATTTTATCAAAGTAGTATTGGTGGAAATATAGACTTAAGTAAATGTCCTAATTTAACAAATATTTGGGATGAATCATTTTCGTTTAGTAGAATTACAGGTTTAAATATTGGTAGTAGTTCATCATTATTAACAATTGGAGATGGAGCATTTTCTAATTGTACAACTTTAGCAGGTCAAATAAAAATACCTTCAAACGTAACGTCAATTGGAGCTGGAGCTTTTTACAACACTAGAATTACAACACTTAGTTTTTTACAACCTAAAATTACTATTATTAATAAAGATACATTTAGTAGTTGTTATTCATTAACATCATTTCAATTAAGTTCTGGAGTATTTATTAGTGATACTATTACTAAAGTAGATGATAGAGCATTTAAAGATTGTAATAAATTAGCCGGATCATTAATATTTGGGTTAAGTATTACAACTATTGGTATTAGTGCATTTGAAAATTGTTCTAAATTAACAGGTGTATTAATAATACCTTCAACTGTAACATCAATAGGTAGTCGTGCTTTTGCAGGTTGCACTGGTTTTAGTAAAATTATACTTCCTGGTGGCAATACAGTTGTAGCTGCAGATGCTTTTGATGGTATTCTTAAACAAAAAATACAAGAAACTATGAATTTTAAAATATCAGGAACAGTAATTACAGGAATTAATCCGGCAATTGGAGTCTTTCCAACAATTCCTTCAAATATAACAAGAATAGAGGAGAATGCATTTTTAAATTGTACAGGTCTACGAGGAACAGTAACAATTCCAAAAACATTAGTAAGTATTGGTGATGGTGCATTTAAAGGTTGCACCGGTATTACAAAACTAGATCTCCAAACAGAGATTGGTACTATAAGATCATCTTTAATTAACATTGGATCTGAATCATTTTCAGGATGTATTAATATAACAGGAGATGTCCTTATACCTAAGAGTGTAAGGTTGTTATTACCCAATACATTTTATAATTGTACCAAAGCATTATTTAGATATTATAGTAATTTTACTGAAACGAGTGGCAATGCATTTCCACCTGGAAGATCTACTGATCTTAGAGCAATGATTATTAATTCAGATGAAGTAGTTGATAATAGTTCAAATGAAGTAGTTAATAGTAATCCTCCTCCTATTGTTAAGTTAACTAAAGTAACTAAACCATTAGTAAATGTAAAAAGATTAAATTTTGCGAATGGACAGTTTTTATTTAATGTAAAAAAGTAAAACTCTTTTTTTGTAAATTTATTTAAACAATCCCAAACTTCTTTCGTGCTGCACAATAACAACACACAATTTCATCTACAAAAGTATTAGATGGAATTGCGTAGCAAATGCACATCTTTTCTACGACAAGTTGACAGTAAAAGCAATAAGGTGCAGAATCAAACTCGTCAACACAGCACTCACACTCGTTTGTGAATTCTTGAGGAATCCAACTATGGTCAAGCGCTTCTGCAGTCATCTCTTCATGACGTTCTTGCCAGTATTGTGCTGCTTCAGCATCTTCTGTTGCGGCAATTGCCTCCTCTTCAACAACAGAAGAATCCACTGCAGGAACCCAATCATCAACTGGGGTTGTGAGCCACATGTTCAAAGCTGTTTGCCAATCCATGTTGTGTTGCGCCATACTATCTAATAATTTACAACTAAAAATCCGTTTTTTAAGGTTTGGGAGTCTTAGACATTTGTTGTTCTTTTGCTCGAACACCTTTTTGTGTATATTTCCCATTTTTCCCTTGTGCTTTTTCTTTTTGGTCTTTCTTTGACTCTTTGCGCGTCTTTGGTTGATTGTCCATCCTACTAATTAAAGGATTTAGACCTAAATAATCCGTTTTTAACAAATGACGGATATATGTTCAATATGTTATGAACATATGGATATGCAATCTTTTAAAGATCCTAATACAACTACAACTACATGTGTTAAATTAGAATGTGAACATGCATATCATACAACATGTATAATTAGTGTATTAAATAAAACAAATGCACAATGTCCTTTATGTGGAAAAAATAAAGTTAGTGATGAAGTTACAAGAGAAGGATTATTAAAAAAGATTTTTTCTTCAGCAAAAAGAAATCCTCAAATTAAAGAAGGTATTACAGAATTCAAAGAATCTTTTTCTACATATAAAGAATTAATTAAACAATTAAGAATAGAAACAGAAGAATTTATTATTAATCGTATGAAACAAACAAATTTCAAGCAAAATAGAACATATCTAATTAAAACTATGGATAATGTTAGATGTAATGTTAGAAAATACGCTAAAACTATGGGTCCACAATATGTTGGTGCTTTAACACCAGGCGATAGAAGTTATTGGATGAGAAGAAGATTTAATACAGAATTTTTTGGATTAAGAGGATGGAGAAGTTATAATATTATTAATTATCCTACGTTAAGGATTCGTATGAATTCTATATTGAAAAAGATATAATGGAATCATGGTATCCATTTATTATTGGAATTGTTGCATTTTTCTATGTTAAATCATTTAATAGAAACGCTAAACTCTATTTAGATAGCGATAAAACACTTTCGTGGAATGATTTATTCACGAAAGTGGTTCCAGTTTTATAGTCCCACCCAGAATCGAACTGGGGTTTCAGGGGTCAAAGCCCTGTGTCTTAACCACTAGACGATGAGACTGAAGACGATCTCTGCAGGGATTGAACCTGCGACCTTCCGGTTAACAGCCAGACGCTCTAACCGCTGAGCTAAGAGATCAAGTACCCTACATGGGAATCGAACCCACGACCTCCGACTTAGAAGGTCGGCGCTCTATCCACTGAGCTAGTAGGGCAATTTAGCAGCGGCGGGATTCGAACCCGCGCGGATTTCTCCACAGGTTCTTAAGACCTGCGCCATAACCACTCGGCCACACTGCTACTATTACATAGAGATAATACGTCTAAATCATTTACAACTTAAATCTTCTCTTGAAGTCTTTTACGGATTCTTTAAATGAAGGTTTATTCCACAAAATCCATTTGCTTAAAGCGCCAGGAGTATCAGGTTTATTCCAATGTTCTCCCATACCTGAATGTCTATTTAAATAACGAGCTCGTCTTCTTGTATCTTTATGTTTAGTAAAATCTGAATATCCTTTTTGTCCAAATGGAACTATTTTTTGATGTCCATCTGGGTAAACAAATACAGCATCAAATTTCTTTTCCTTTTTATGCGATTTTCTAATTGTTTTCAATCTCATTATTAATAATAATGGAAAAATGGTACAAGGAAGTAAGACAATTAAGAGATAAAAGTGAAGATGGATATAAAACAGAAGAATTTTGTCATTATTTATGGCATAATATAAATACTAAAAAAATAAAGAAACCTGAAAAATTTAAACTTAAAACTGGTCCTGAATTTGATTCATGGATAGATTCTTTACAAGAAGATTATGATTCAACATTAATTAAAGTTATTTTTGAGAATGATCATTTTTGGCTTCTGACGTTTGAGACAGCTCGGAAATTGTAGGTATTACAATCTCTTGTCTTTTTTCAGTAGATTCCATAGATAATTTTGGAGCAGGAATTTGTTGTCTTACAGGAATTCTAATTATTGGAAGTCTATAAGGTCGCATTTATTTTATAGTAAATGAAAAATGGAACAATATAAACATAGGAATTATTAATATAAGTATGGGTGATACAATTATTGGAGTTCAATTTGGAATCGCCAACCCCGATGAAATTCTTTCAAGGAGTGTCGTCGAGGTTATTACAGATAAAACTTATCAAATTGACCAACCTGTATCAGGTGGTGTATTTGATCGTAGATTTGGTGTAATTGATAATGGATCAATTTGTACAACATGTAAACAAACTAATCTTCTATGTCCTGGACATTTTGGACATATTCAATTATCTCGTCCTGTATATTTATATCAATTCCTTCCTGAAATCATTAAGATTCTACAAAATGTATGCTTAAATTGTTCTAATCCTTATTTATCCGATGAAGAACTTGAAAAGATTGAAAAGAAATTTCAAGGTATGGATAGATTTAACGCTGTTCGTGATAAAACTGCAAATTATAAAACTAAAGAACTTAAATCATCAACTTGTCCTCATTGTGAAACACCTCTTGTAAAAAAGATTGAAAAAGAAGATTTGACTGTCGCATCTCTTCAAGCAATTACATATGAAGAAGAAGCCGAACCTATTCCTTTGGAAGTTGAACTTGTTCTAAGATGTTTTCAACGTATTACTGATCGACATGTAGAATTACTTGGATTTAATCCTAAATTTTCTAGACCTGATTGGATGATTTGTACTGTCTTAGCAGTCCCTCCTCTTACTGTTCGTCCTTCTGTAATTATGGAAGATAATCAACGTATGGAAGATGATCTAACACATAAACTTATTGATATTGTTCGTAATAATCAACGTCTTCGTGAAAAAATTGATAAAGGTGAATCACTTGATGTAATTAAAAAATATACTGCACTACTTCAATTTGATGTTGCAACATATGTAGATAATGATATTAAAGGTCTACCTCCTGCAGCACAACGTTCTGGTCGTCCTCTAAAAACTTTGAAATCACGTCTTGGCGCTAAAACTGGTCGTGTTCGTGGAAATTTGATGGGTAAGCGTGTAGATTTCTCGGCACGTTCTGTTATTACTCCTGATGCAAATATTGATGTAGATGAACTTGGAGTTCCTAAAGAAATTGCTATGAATTTAACTTTTCCTGAAATTGTTACTGGATATAATCGTGATAGATTAATGTCTTATATTCGTAATGGAACTGGAAAATATCCTGGTGCAAAATCAGTCTTTCTTAAAGAAGATGGACGTTCATTAAGTTTAAAATTTGTAAATCCTGAAATTATTGATTTGAAAGAAGGTGATGTAGTTCATCGTCATCTTGTTGATGGTGATGTAGTTCTATTTAATCGTCAACCTTCTCTACACAAAGGTTCTATGGAATGTCATCGTATTAAAGTTCTTCCTTATTCAACTTTCCGTCTTAATGTATCTGCTACTCGTCCTTATAATGCTGATTTTGATGGTGATGAAATGAATATGCACGTTCCTCAAAGTATTGCTGCAGCAACAGAACTTAAATATCTAGCGTCTGTTCTAAGACAAATTATTTCACCAAGAACTAATTCTCCTATTATTCAATTCTTTCAAGATACTATGACAGGATTATTTCGTATTGGAAAAGATACTGAAGTTCCTGAACATATTGCTATGAATATTCTTTCAAGAATGAAAAAACCTTTATCTACATATACACGAACAAATAAAAATATTAGTGGTCGTGATTTAATTTCAACTACATTTCCTCTAATTGATTTGAATAGCAAATTAGTAATTAAAGATGGAAGACTTGTTAAAGGACAATTAAAGAAAGGTGCATTTGGATCAGCATCTGAAGGTTTGTTACATGTAATTTATAATGATTTTGGTCCTCATCGTGCAGGACAATTTATTAATGATGTTCAAAATGTTATTACAAAATTTAATTTATTTACTGGATTTTCTGTAGGTGCGTCTGATTTAATTGCAAATGAAGAAACATCAGAAGTAATTACTACACAACTTGAAAAAGGTAGAAAAAAGGTAGCTGAAATTCTTTCAAGTGTTCATTCAGGAACATTCTTAAATAATTCAGGTCGTCCTGATGGTGAAGAATTAGAAAATCAAATTTCAAATGCTTTGAAAGATATTTCATCAGAAATTACTTCTAAAATGACGGCAAGTTTAGCAGATGATAATCGTATGAAAGAAATGGTAGAATCAGGATCTAAAGGTTCTTATTTAAATATTGGTCAAATGGCTGCTTTACTAGGACAACAACTTATTGGTGGTCGTCGTATTCAATATACTTTACAAGATAGAACTTTACCTCATTTTGCAAAATATGATGATGGTATTGAATCTCGTGGATTTGTAGAAAATTCATTTATTACAGGTATTCGTCCTGCTGAATTCTTCTTTCACGCTATGGGTGGACGTGAAGGTTTGATTGATACAGCAGTAAAAACATCAGATTCAGGATATATTCAACGAAAACTTGTTAAGTCAATGGAAGATTTACATGTAGAATATGATGGAACTGTTCGTAATGTTAATGGAACTATTGTTCAATTTAGATATGGTGGTGATGGTATTGATTCTGCTTGTGTAGAAGTTCAACAATGTAATCTTGGACTAATGTCTTTAGCAGATATTTATGAAAATTACGCTTTATCATTAGATGAACTTAAGAAAGTATGTTCTGAAGATGTTGATGATACATCTGATTTAGTAGATGAAATTATTAAAGACAGAGATATTCTTGTTCGTGATATTCTAAGATTTAGTAAAAAAGAAGAAGTAAGTGCTCCTGTAAATCTAAAGCGTATTACTGAAAAGTACGCTAATCCTTACGCTACAAAAACTAATTTAACTCCAGAACATGTAATTAAAGAATTACAAAGAATTTGTGAAGAACCTATTCTAAAATATAATAAACTCTTTCATATTTTACTAAGATTTTACTTAGCGCCTAAAAAATCAATTATGGTTCTAAGATTAACTAAAGAATTATTTGATGAATTAATTCGTGAAATTCAATTTAAATATATTAAATCTACAGTTCACGCTGGTGAAATGGTAGGAACTATTGCAGCACAATCTATTGGTGAACCTACTACACAATTAACACTAAATACTTTCCATTCAGCTGGAACTGCTAAAGCTAATGCAACACAAGGTGTTCCTCGTATTGTAGAACTTTTAAGTGTATCATCAAATCCTAAAAATCCTTCAAATGTAGTATATTTAGATTCTAGTATAGCTATTTCATCTGATGATGTATTAGCAAAGAAAAAGGAAATTCAAAAGACGACAATGCGTGATATTACAAAATCTGTTCGTATTTATTATGATCCTAATCCTTTAACACCTGATTCGGTAGTTGAAGAAGATCGTGAATTACTAAAATCATACCAAAAATTTTCAGTAACACAAGGACAAAGTTGTACATCTCCATGGATTATGAGACTAGAATTAGATAAAGATGAAATGGTTGCTCGTAATATTATTGATATGACATTAATTCAAACAAAACTAGAAAATAATAAAGTTCTTCGTATATTCTCATGTGCTCATTCAGATACAAATTCACCTGATAAAATTGTAATTCGTATTGTATTCGCACAAGAAGTTGTTAAGAATGCTTTATCTTTAAGATTTATTGAAGATAAATTACTAGATACTATTTTGACAGGAGTTGAAGGAATTGGAAAAGTATATGTTCGTGAATCATCTAATGAATTATTATTTGATGAAACTATTGGTGGATATATTCCTTTGAAACAATATGTTCTTGATGTTGAAGGAACAAATTTACTTGATTTAAGTTCTATTCCTGGAACTGATCCTTTCCGTTCATTCTCAAATGATATTTATGAAGTTTTGGATGTATTTGGTATTGAAACTGTCCGTTCAATGTTATTTGAAGAATTTATGGAAGTATTTGCTACAGAATTTGTGAATTATCATCACATGATTACACTAATTGATACAATGACTTATCCTGGTCGTCTAATTGAAGCAAATAGATTTGGTATGAATAAAAGTGAATCAGGTGTTCTTGCTAAATCAACATTTGAAGAAACTACTAAAGTATTATTTGGTGCTGCATTAGGATCACAATTTGATAATATGCGTGGTGTTTCTGCCAATATTATGTTTGGACAAAAACCGCCATGTGGAACAGGATTTGTAGATATTCTTATTGATGAAACTAAATTACCTGAAGGTTCAGAAGAAGATTTATCTGTATTTGAAACTGATTTGAAATCTGCTAATGCTCGTGTAGAAGAAGAAGAACGTAAAGATGCAGAACAAGGTGCATGTAATATGGAAGATATTGCAATGGAATGGTAATTTACGTGTAAGATACGCTAAATAAATTATAGATGGATTCAATAGTTCAGAGTGTTCTCAGGCAATTTCAAGAACGATCTGAACTAGGACAAAAGAAGTATGGGACTACATTGGATCGAAATGATCTTAGTTTTTCACAATGGATTCAACATATGAAAGAAGAATTAATGGATGCAATTTTGTATTTGGAGAAACTTCACCAACTCCATGAACCACCAAAACCTGAATGATAAATTACTAAAGATCCAGGATATTTTTCTTTTAAACAATTATGTAAAACTTTATCATCTGAAGTAATACATTCATTAGGCTTAGCTTTTCTATATGCTGAATCATTCACCATAAATGGATAGATTTTCTCAGTTGGAATAACTAATATATTATCACTTGATTTCATTGCTGATCTGAAAAAATACGGACCAGTAGTGCGATTAATATATACACTATCCCAATCAATTCTTTCTAAAACATCATAATTTAATAATCTTTTTAGAATTTGAGAACCAGGTTGAGAAGCAAAAAATCCATTAGACATATATTTTTTATTATCAATACCTTTACAATTTAATTCACATGGATCTTCATTAGCAACAATTAATTCTATTTTATTATTTTTTGTTATAAATTCTAAAAATTTAATAGAAATTTCAAATAAAGAATCTAAATAAATTCCACCAAATCTATGTAAAATTTCCAATCTTGCTAAATCTGCAACTTGTGCAAATCTTGATTGTTCTAATTCTTCACCTTTTTCAATAGCTAATTGAATAAATTCCCATACAAGAGGAAAATTCTCATAAAATAAATCATCATTTGTCCATAATTTATATTGATAACCATTATATAAAGCTAATTTTTCAACATTTTTCATTAAATTATATCTAACTGAATTTGTAGCAAGAGGTTTCCCAAACCATATTTGATGAATTATTTTAGGTATTTCTTTTTTTTCAGGAACATAAAGTTTTTCATTAAAAAAGAATTGTCTTTCAGATAATTTTAAAGTTTGGCTTTTTTTATTAAAAATAGTTTTACATATAGATTGAGTTTTTCTATAAAATAATAAAGCATCTCTTTTTCTTTCAATATCTTTAGGAGATAATTTTGTTGATAAATCAAAAAACTTTGCTGAATGAAAATACTTTTTTACCATACGATGAACTTTTCTATGATGTTCATGACCATATTCACCTCTTTCACTATGTGTTAAAACTAATTTCCATGATTTCATTGAAAGTTTTCTTAAAAAATTATCAAATATACTTCCATCATAGATACGATCTGCTATTAAAGGATCTTCGGTATATTCATCTTTAACATCAAACATAATGTATCTTGTAACATTACAATAAGACATAGTATTAAAGAATTCACGAGATCTTACAGGATCGTTTAAATGCGTAGAGCATATAACAAACCATCCTGATTGTGATAATAAATTTGAACCTCCCCATAAAATTTCATCATCTGGATGTGCTACAATAAGTAGTTTATCTACTTCCATTATTTATTGAGTGGAATTTAGTTTAAAAACTTTAGTTGGAGTATTATTCACGGAAACTTTAGTTGGAGTATGCTAGACCACCCATACCAGACATAATACGAAGAATGTTATAGTTAATTGCATATACACGAACATCATAAGTTTGATCATTATCTTGACTTACGGGTAAAGATCCATCTAAAGTCAATACTAAAGTTGCTGTATCAATTCTTGAAAAGTTACATGTTCCTGAGGGTTGATGTTCTTCAGGTTTTAGTGCAAATGAATAAGAGTATACACCAGGCTGTGTTGCAGCAAGGGCAGCTCCCCCAGTATGATGTTGAAATCTTTGAACTTTATTATAGTAATCACCATATCTCTTATCCATACGATCTTGACCGTTAATCTGTAATAATTGTTCAAATACAGCAGCTTGATCATATGTAAAAGGTTGTAGTCTTAGACCATTGAGAAGATTATTGTTTGCATTATAAGTTAAAGGTATAGCAGTTCCAGTAATATTAGTTACACCAACAATTCCACCACCACTATCAATAGCAGCAACTGTAAAAGTTACAATACCATAAGTGGTAGTATCTGCCGTACAAACTTCTCCTACAGTATAACCTGTTCCTGAAGTTGACGAATTTGACACTACTACACTTGTAAATGTTGTACCTAATGAAGTTACATTTACCTCAGCATCAGCGTTACCACCAGTTACACTAATTTGACTGGTATATGTTCGTACATATTCACCTTTTGCAACAGTACAATTGGTATATCCTGAAGGTTGAACTACCCATACAAGTTCTTTTACAGGATGATTAAAAGTTAAATCAATTCTATTTGAATAAGAAGACATAGATTTATCTTCATTAAATTGAGTTTGTTCAATTAGATATTCATGTGATTGTTGAGCCATACGACGACGTTCTTCAGTATCTAAATAAACATAATCTACATAAAGAGCAGCTTGAACAGGTTGAGGAGGTAAAGGTTGTACTTTACCAGTAAAATCACCAGCAATAGTTTTTACATCATTCCATACAACATTAATACGAACTTCATGATATTGAAGTGCGATTAAAGGAAGAGCTACACCGGGATTTTTAGTGTAGAAAAATGATAGAGGAACATAAAGAATATTATTAGGTAATGAAGGACGACCTGATCCAGAATTACAATTACGTTCACCACCCATGAATCGAGCACCGGCTCCAGAAATAGAACCAGGTTGTGATTGAAGTGCAGAACCAACCATAGATTGTAAATCAAGTAATTTATCATAAGGAGAACTTAGAGCAGCCCATAAATACATGAATTCACCATATAATCTATCAATTAATTGACCACCAATTTCAAGTTCTACATGATGTAATAAGTTAAATCCAAGCATACCTTGATCATCATTATAATAACCAGCATCCAAAACTACTTCTAAATAAGTTGCGCCCATTAAATCAGCGTGACGACCTAGAACAGCTGAATGTTTTGTTCCCCAAGCAGCTTGCCCATTAAAATTCACACGAAACGCTTCCATAGCAAAATTCGTGTGACGCTTGTAAAGAGTTTTAAAGAATGTAATTTGAGGATTACCTGAAATATACGCATCCTGTGCACCATATGCTACAAGTTGTAATAAACCACCACCCATGTTTGTATTTATATATTACATTACTTTTTTTCCTTAGATATGAACTTATTTACGATGGCGACGACGACGAGTTCCACCTACAGGGGCAGGTGATAAAGCAGCAGCAGAACCACCCTTCTTTTTATAACTTGCTTTTGCTGTTTTTAATACATGTTTAAACCAACCTTTACCCATTGTTCCTTTCTTGCCTTTTTCAGATTTCATTGTAGCGGATACATGTTTCATCCACGCACTCTTTTTACGACCACCAGTTGCCGGAGGAGGAGAAGCAGGAGCATCAGACATTTTTATACTTTAATGCAAAGAGAATTTATATTTATATAATAAATGAAAACTAGACGGGTTCAACTAAAAAGAAAATGGGACGGAAAACGTTTATTAAAGACGATATCTAAGTTCAATATTTTACCAAAACATGAACTTAAACAATTAGTAGAACAAGATGGACCTATGAAAGATGAATACACATATGAAGAAGTAATTAATGAAGTGAATAATTTTACGCAATTATCAAAATCAGAAATTAAGAGATTAATACCTAAATAGTAGCATTATAAATAGGAGAAGTTTTTTGCATAGGTTGAAATGATACTGAAGGATCAGGCATTTTAGGAGTCTTATATTTTTTAGGTTTTAATGCTCTTAATCCTGCCGGTTTCAATACTGAACTATTTTGTTGAAATTCACCAATATATAATTCCATCATTGTATCAATTGAACCATAATTCATTAATGACCATTGACATCCATATGTTAATAAAATTTGAGGATTATTATTCTTTAAATCGTCTAAATTATCAGGAACAACCATAGTAATATTATTACGATTATAATCAATTAATTCTTCATGATCATGAGGTTGTGAAGCTTGTGAATATGTATATCTACGTAAATGAGAAGTTGACCAAGATAAATTAATTAATTCTTCCATTAAAGTTCCTTTAATTTCATTTCCACCTGAAACAATAATTACTTTATTTTGTAAATTACATATAGGTTCTACTGCTACATTTTTTCTTTGATATCCATATTCATAATCTAATAATCTAGGTTTTATTGCTGATTCTTTAATTAATTCTGCTGCTGCATTAATTACTGTAGTTTTATTTGTATGGAAAACTAAACTTAATATAAATGGATCAGAAGATACAGGACAACTTATAGAATTAAATGCATTATTTCCAATAGAAGTTAAACATGCACTTAAAGGAACAGTATTATAGGCGTAATCTGTTCCTAATTTTTGATTTTTAAGTCCAACAACAGGTTTATCATTACTATCTGAATAAATATCTAATTCAATTAATCTCGCACCTGCTTTAATTACCATAGGAAGAATTTTATCAGAAATGTAATCATATACATCTGATCCTGGAAAAACAGAATATGATGAACTTGCAATATAATAATCACATAAACGATAAGCGGGTGTTTGTGGACATCCCATAGGAGCTAATTTAGTAACAGATTCATAAGTTTTAAATGTTGGTGTAGCTTCTAAAAGAGCTTTATGTTCATTAGGAACTAATGTTTCATAAACAAACCATCCTACTAAACCTATTATAACAATACCTATAACTAAATATAAATAAAGCATAGTATTATCTCCTACTAAAGTAGTATCCATTACACTTTCGCTATATTAAAAAATAATTCTCTAAAACTTCTACATACTTTATCATGAATTCTTTTATCCATAGGTATTTCATTTAAGCAATAATGATGAAATATTAAACAATACATTCCACATTCAGTTTCTTCATATTGATGACGAGTTTTATTATATGAAAGAAGCATTTTCTCTGGATGTTTTGAATCCCATTCTTCTTTCCATCTAAACATTAATCTTTGAATTTCAGGCTCAGGTTGTTCAGCATATGAATCAAAATATGTAAATCTTGGATATTCTAATTCAGGTCTTAAATCACAATATACTGCAATCCAATGTTGCCCTGGTCCTGTACTTACATCTGTATTAAATACAATTCCTATTCTTGTATAACCTTTCTTTAAAAGATTATCTAATTTTATAGCACATAAAGAATCAACAATACATTTTCCTAATTCTGATTTCTTATCAAAATCAATTGGAATAGTTCCTAAATATTTATAACCTACATATAATTTTTGAAATTGTTTTTCAATTTTATCTATATCTTCCGATGATAACCATTCTTTAGGATTTGATGACCATGAATCAGGAGCTTTAGGTTTTTTCATAAATTCAGTAATAATACATTGTAATCCTTGTTCACAATGTTTATGAAATCTTTGTTGTAATTCTTTCCATATATATGATGATGAACCTTCAGATATTGGATTTGATGAATGTTCTTTATTAAAAACTTGTCTTAATCTTTCTATTTCATCTGAATCCATTATCTTAAAAATGGATTATGTTTTATCCTATTTTAAGAATAATAAGGATGGAAGAAACTATGCGCCAATATAAAGAAAACGCTCTTAAAGAAGTTAAGAGTTGTGTTAAGAAACTAGTTAGTATTGAAAAAGAACTTTCTGAACTAAATAAATCAGTATATGAAAAACGTGAAAAACGTTCTCTTATTAAAGATGAATTAACACAAGTAATTAGACTTCCTGAATTTGCTCAATTAGATAAAATGAAAGTTGAAGAAGAAAATGTAGAAATTCAAATTATTAAACCTGGTTCTCAAAAACCTTGGAATATTTCAAAATCTGATCTTAAAGAATATTTAAAAGATTATCCTGAATTATATAATCATATTCTTAAAGAACAATCTAAGAAACTTATTTCTCAAGAATACAATTTTAATGTTGTATTTAAGTAACCATGGCACTAACTACTCTATATGAATTTGGACCAAATGAATTATTAAGTTTTATTAGTATAAATTTTATTAGAGGAGGAGTACCTTTAGCTCTTTCAGAAAGAGCCAGAAATGTTTTTACTAATGGTTCTTATTCAGCAAAACAACAATGGAGAATTGCATTAGGTGGAGTAGATCCAAATCCAGCAGGTAAAAATTGTTTTATTTGTAATTTACCTCTTGCACCTGCTGGAAGTGATCCAAATACATGGGCTGCTCCTCAAGTTGAACATTTAATGCCTTCTGCAATGGCTTTTTTATTATTAGGTTTACCTGGTGCATTTTCTCAAGGAGTTCATGGAAAAATTAGTGAAATAAATCCAGTAATTGGTGATTTAGTTATGCGTTTTAATATGATCAATAGAGAAATACAATTACAAGATTTTGATTGGGCACATAGACTTTGTAATGTATGGAAAGATAAATTATTATTTTTAGATATGATTGGAATGACTCCTGGTTGTTTAACTCCAGCTTTAGGTAGTTGTTCATTAAGTTTTGCTTCTCCTATTAAAGTTGCTGATCTTGGGTCTTATCCATTTACTAAATTTATTGAAAGAGCAAATACATCTACTGCACCTGCAAAAATATCTATGGATGAATATCGACTTAGTGTTCCATTTGGTGAAACAGAGATAACTAACATACAAGGTAGAATGGGAAGACTTCTACCCTATCTAACATCACCAGGAACAAATTTAATAATAAATATGGTATTTAATTTAACTACTGCAGCATGTGTAGCAATGTTTTCATCAGGTCGTGTAGGTGAGGCTGTAGCAATTTTACCAAGATTGATTGCAATTATACAAACAATAACAGCACCTCAAGGAGGTGGTGGATTTGAATCAATTAAGTCAATTAGAGAAGACTTAAAATTAACACCAGAAGAATTTCAAGGTGCTATTGAATTTTATGCACATATTTCTGATCCAAACGCTAGTCCTAGTGCAGAATTAATTTATCATAATCTTACAACAACTATATCCAAAGCTAATAAAACTTCATCTATGTATGTATCGCCAACTACACCTATGATTGGACCGCCAAGTACACCTATGCCACAAGCATACGATATGTATGGTGGAAAAAATAAACGCAAAAAAACACATAGAAATAAACTAAAACGAAAACGGACTAAACGTAATAAGAAGTCTAAGAAATAAGAATGTATAATCCTTACAATTCAAGAAATAAACTTTTATCATTAAAAGATATTCAAACTATACTTATTACTTATAAGTGTAGTTTCAATATCAAGAATTTAAAATTATTTCAAAACGCTATGATTCATTCATCTTATGTTCGAAGAGAAGAATATACTTCACCAACAGGTGAAATTATTAAATTAGTTGATAAACCTGATGATTGTATTGATTTATTTGATGAATCATATGAACGTCTAGAACATTTAGGTGATTCAATTTTAGGTGCTATTGTATCAACTTATCTTGTAAAAAGATTTCCTAAAGAACAAGAGGGATTTCTTACAGATTTGAAAAAGGAAATTGTTTGTAATGAAATGTTAGGTTCATTAAGTATAAAAATTGGTCTTGATAAATTCTATATAATTTCAAAACATAATGAAGATGCGTGTAATGGAAGAACAAATATTAAAAAATTAGGTGATATTTTAGAAGCGTTTATTGGTGCATTATGGACAGATTCAGGAAATGATTTTAAAGTTGTTTCTTCATTTATAATTAATTTAATTGAAACTTATATTGATATTCCAAAAATTCTTATGAATAATCGGAATTTCAAAGAACAATTACAAAAATATTGTCAAGCAACATTTCATTATACACCAACTTATAAAATGATAAGTTCTACTCAAAATTCTTATACTATGGCTGCTATGAGTCCATTAAGTGAAATCGGACAAGGAACTGCTCAAACTAAAAAACAAGCAGAACAATTAGCTGCACAAGACGCTTTATTTAAGTTTAGGAATTCTTCTAATAAGTGATTCTTTAACAGTTCCAGTTGATGACATATTTTCATCAACACCTTCAATATTTCTTAGAACTGCTGCAATTTTTTGTGGTTGATCAGCAAATTCAAGTAAGAGTTGAGTTTTAATTACATTTCTACGCAGAGGAGGTTTAGAAGTTCTTACTGATCTTGAAATATTACCTAATCCATTACCATCCAAAACAAAATTATCAACTTTATTATTTCTCATAAATTCTAAAATTTTTTCGGAATTTTTGATTTTTCTTTCTTTTAATGAAGCAATTTGTTGTTTCAATTTACGCTCTTCATCATCTAATGAGATCCATTCTTTGAGTGTCTCTTTAATTTTTTCCGTTGTGTCTTCCATTTACTTTTATTATGTCTACGAGATGAAAATCGTTTACCCCCAGAAGGTTTATTTTGTGCTTCTTCTACCGCTTGTTCTTCTATTACCGCTTTTTGTAATTGTTTTTCTGCTTCATTTAATTGTTCTGGATTATCTGATTTTTTAGCGTCAACAAGAGCTTTTTTAGCAACTTCAAGACTAGTTTGTAATTTTAATTTTAGTTTTTGTAATTGTTCAGGAGTTTTATTATAATATTCTTTTGCTTTTTCATGAATTTTCTTTGAATTTTGATAAACTATATTTTTCACACTACCTAATTTAGCGCCATATTCTGCTTTAAGTCTACTTCTATTTTCAGGATTTGTATACGCTACTGCATCATTTTTTACTTTCAAGGCAGTTTTTTGAACATTATCACGTGCAGATTTAAGTTTAGATTTTATTTCATCAGCATGCGCTTTCATTTCTTCTTCACTAACTGATTTCAAAGGATCAAATGTAAATTTATCAATTAAATTTCCTACGAATGAAAGTTTTCCTTCATATGATTTATTACCTTCAGGATCAGTAGTTTCTTTTCCTCTTAATTGTTCAATTAATCCTTGTCTTTTTTCAGCAAATTTTTCTACAAATTTATCAGTAGATTCAGCATAATTTTGAAACGCTAAACCAACAAAAGGTATTAAAGCTAAACTTTGAATATATACATCGCCAAAATTATGTTGTGCTGTAAAAATAATTAAATTAAAAAATATAAATAAAGCAGAAATCATATAACCAATAGCAGTTCCAATAGGTGATGAAAATGGAATAGGAACAAGACCGACTATCATAGGAGTATATTGTTGAGCTAATTTTGCTGCAGTTTTATTAAATTCAGTAACCATAGTTAATCCCATACTTACTGCTTGTCCAATACCAGGTTGTCTTACTATCCATCCTTCAGGATGTTTTTTTCCTGTTTCTGGATCAGTTACAGGAACTTCACTTAAAGGAAAAATAAATTTACGAACTGTATCTAAAATTCCTCTAATAGTTTCAGGTGTAAGTAAATAAGCGTAATCTAAACCTCTTTGAACTAATGCGTTATATGCTGGTCCACCACCAACTTTCTTAATTATTTTTGATGATTGTTTATCATTAAATAATGGGTTTCCATCTTTTCTTACTCTTTCTTGTAATTCTTTAACTGATTTAATATCATTTTTTTCAATAAAATCAAATAATCCTATTATTTTTACAACGCGTTCTGCTAAATTTTTTTCAGGTAAAAATTTAAGTATTTCCTTTTGAAGTTTAGGATCTTTATATTCTTCATAAATCCAAATATGTTTCATATGTACAACTTATTTTTAGTGCGTTAATTTATTTTTAATACTTTTATTATAAATGGAAGATCCTGAAGTTGAAGTTGAATGGTCATCTCAATTAGAAGATATCTTAGCAGCAGAAGGTGAAAGATGTCGTGGTTTAGCTTGGTTACATACTCGTGCAGAAATTCTTACTGGAAAATATAATTCTTATGTTCAAGTTCCTGTTATAATTCTTTCAACATTAGCAGGAACAGCATCTGTAGGTTCATCAACATTATTTGATGGGGATACAAAAACATCAAGTATTGCAATTGGTTTAGTTTCTATTGGTGTAGGTATTTTAAATACTTTAGGTGGTTTCTTTGCATTTGCTAAACGTTCAGAAGCGCATAGAATAGCACAATTATCTTATGGAAAATTATCATCAAAAATAAGTATTGAATTATCTTTACCTCGTGATGAAAGAACTTCAGCTGAAAGTCTTTTAATTCATGTTCGTGAAACTATGGAAAGATTAGCTGAAACTACACCTAATTGTCCTGTTCAAATTATTGATGAATTTAATAAAAAATTCAAACATAATCATAGTATTGCATTACCTAATGAAGTAAATGGTATTCATAAAATATCAGTATATAGAGCAGATCATCATGTAATGACGCCTACAGTAGTTCCTGAAAAGTTATCATTAGTAATTCCTAAAACTTCCAGCGTCGGTCACACTCTAGACAAGTCATAAATGTAGTCATAGGTTCATCAGCAGAACGAGTTTGCATTTGATAATAATCACATTTAGATTTCTTTTTACATCCTGAACACCACATAAAGATTGAAGCAGTATTATTTTTAGATTGAAGTTTCTTTTCAATTTCAAGTTGTTTTTCAAGAGAATCTTTCCATCTTTTTGGACATAATTCAACTGCTGATAATTCAGCAAATTCACGAATACCAATTTCACCTTTTTTAATTTTTGTTATCCAATCTTCATTATTTTGAACATAACTATTAAATCCTTTTAAATTTTCATAAATTGTAATTGCTTTACTTCTATACATATTCCAAAATACACGATTAGACCAATCAATATCCATATTTTCTTTAATTGCTTGATCACTAATAACATGTAACAAAGATTCTTCTAATTGTTTAGAAATTTCATCATTTTCAAGAAGTTCATTGAAATTCTCAATAACTTTTTGACGAATAGCACAATCAACAAATACATTTTCAGATTTTCGTTGAATTGGTTTTGATGTAAATATAAGTCTATTACCACCTTCTTCTTCTTCCTCTTCTTCCTCTTCTTCTTGTTCTTCATCTTCTTCTACAATTTCATCTTCATTACTTTCAGAATCAAATGTCCATTCCTGATATAAAAGTTCATAATATTCAGATTTCAAATTTGTATATGAACTACTAGGACGTTCATATTCATCTTGTTCTTCTGAATCAGATGAGAGAATTACAATATGACCATAATAATTTTCTTCATTAAATGGAGATGGAAGAATATGTTGATTAATATTTTCTTCTACTCCTTCAGATGAAGCAAATATAGAAAGCCATGAAGATTCTTTTAAAGGATCTTGAATTTTCCCTTGAAATTGTACAGAAGTATTCTTGAACTTTTTACGAATAAATTCAAGAATATCTTTTTCTTTTGGAGGAATAGTAAATTCATTTATTCCTCCATTTGAAGTTATAGATACACAAATGACCATTTATATATTCTTATAATTTCTAATACGTAATTCGTTTTTCTTTCAAAACGGATTGAAAATTAATTTTATAATTCTTTAATAAAACAATGTCAAATAAAGTAGAAGAATATCCTTCACTAAATCCTAATATTAAACAAATGCCTAAAAAACAACAAGGACCTACATATGCTCAATTAGCTAGTGATTGGAAAACACATGATGAATATATTAAACATGTAAATATGGAAGAACAATCACAACCTAAATTTCATCAAAGATATGAAGAAGATCAATCTAAATTTATTCCTATTAATGTTCCTAAATTTGAAAAATGTGATAGATTTGAAGATGAAGAAATTGTTGAAAAACCTGAAGAAGGTGAATGGATTAAAGTAGAACGAGTAAAGAAACAAAAACGAGAACTTACACTAATTGAAAAATATGGAGATCCTGACGCTTCTACTGAAGAAGAAGAAACTGTATGGGGAGGAGAAGAAAAACCTTCTCATAAAACATGTTGGGAAGATAAGCGTTAACTAAATCCAAATAATGATCTTAATAATCCTGCAATCCATTCAGAAAATTTTATTACAAATTTCATTGTAGAACCTTCAATATAAGAATCTTTTGCAAATTTCCATCCATAAAAAGCGGAAACTAATAAAATTACTATATCTATTAAAGCAATAATTCCATTCTCTTCTACTTGTTGAGATGCCCAATCAGATATTTTATGTAAATGTCCTTTTTTCTTATTATCACTTTCTTCTCCTAATGGAGCTTTAGATACAGGTTTTACATCTTCACCTTTTTTTGCTACTCTTTTACAACGCATATAAGCTTTATTATCATGAGGCATAGGACCACCAGGTAATTGTTGAACATCATTAAAATAAACTTCTCTATCACCTAAAGATTGAAGAGGTCTTGAACCAGGCGCTACATTTTTAATTAATAATGCAAAATTATTAGAATCAATATTAATCATAGATTTGAAAACTACCCATGTAGATTGTGAGCATGGAGGAACTATTAATGAACCTTCATAAACAAAATATTGTCCTGTCGGAGGAACCATTTTAAATAGTCCCCAATTATCACCTAAATTTACAGGTGTGTATTCTACTCCAGGATTAGCATAAGGAATAAAAGCATTAAAAAATGATGATGAATCGGATTCGGCAGGATTAACTCTGAATAATGAACTTACACATAAAATCTTTCCTGAAGGATTTGTAAAAATTGCTACAACTTCACCATCTGCTTGAATGTTTTCAATTGTATGGTGACTAGGATGTGTAACTAATAAATTTGTACATGTATATCCTTCTCCGTTAAATTTACAAGATCCTAATCCAGGAGTATTTTGAAGAACTATACCTTCATCTGAAACCATAACATTTGCTTGTGGAATTAATGCATCATCAAAAACAAGATCACATAATAAATCACAAGGTTTAGCGGAAGATTGAGATACATTAATAGGACTTTGATGTGTTGAAGCACATTGTCCTCCCCATGTAGTTGATGAAGAGTATATACTCATTTATTATTTGACTTTATTTTGTATCTCGGGAATAAACAATGGATACACCAACAATAACACTTATAATTGCAGTTGTAGTACTTTTTATGATGACTACTGGATTAGGTATTACATTATATAGATTACTTAAAGCACAACCTGCAGCTGCGGCAGTTGAAGGACCTGGAGGAATTTTACCACCAGCAATTCCATCATTTATTGAAAGAATTATATCACCTTTTTTTTCTAAATTATTTGAATATGCACCGTTAGGTTTATTTTCATTTGGATTTGTAGAATTTTTACTTTCACAAAAATGGGATGGATTAATTCCTAATTTATTTGCTATTTTAGCTTTAGTTTCAAATAATATTTGGGGACAAGGATTAAATTGGAAAGCAATTTTAGGTATTGGTGAAGCAAATCAAGGTTTAGCAGATTATCAATTAGGTGGAGCATGGGGTGAAGAATTTTGTGATGTTCCTGGATTTGGAGCGTTAGGTAATAATGGTAAAGGACCTGGATCAATTGTTCTTGTAACTACTATTATGTTTCATTATTTAATGACTATATGGACTAATAATGGTGGAAGTCAATCAATAACTCCTTTAATAAGTCTTCTTGCTATATGGAGTGTTCATACATATGTAATATTTAATAAATGTGTTGTAAACATTGCAAATAATACAAAGAAATATGGTTGGTTAGAAATTGGTATTAGTATTTTAATAGGTAGTTTATTTGGAATTTTTTCATGGGCAACAACTAAATATGGATTAAATAAAGGTGGTTCACCAGGTTCAGGAACTGCTGGTAGTTTATTAGGTGCTTCTAAAGGAGGTGGATTAGGTAGCACTGGTCCTACAACTACCCCAGGCGTTGGTACATGTTCAGCACCCAACGACCAAGATCAATTTGTATGTGAAGCATATAAAAATGGTGAATTAATTACAACGACAATTGTCGAATAGAATTTCTCAAAATACGATAATAATTTATTAGATTTGTTCCTGATTGTTTTTCAATGAGAATAGATTTATTATCTTTTAATGTTTCAACTACAATTGTAGGAACAACTCTAACACCATATTTCAATGCATAATCATGAGGATCTTCGTGAAGATTTACAGAAATCCATTGAACACCAGAAAATTCTTCTTTTAGTCCTTCAATTGAAGGTTTTAGAACTTTACAAGGTTGGCATGTAGGAGACCAGAAATGATAGGCTACAGTTGTCATTCTTCTTTTATTATTACTGGACCTTCTACTATTAAATGGTTTTTAGAAACTAATCTAAACATATTTGAACGATGTAATCTTTGTTTTGTCATTTCAAATCCTTTAGTTTTTAAAGTTTTAGATAATGCTGAAATTAAAGCTGTATCTAATTCTTTCTTATCTATTTTATCCATATTTTTATAACACCATTCTAAAATAGAAGTTTCAGAAATTGGAGGACCCATTAATGATAAAGGAAATCCACTAATTGATTCTTGTTTATTTGTTAATATAACTTTTTCTTCATTAGGATTTAAAACTTTTGTTGCCATTTTATCAACAATATCATTATTCTTTGAATTATCATCTTCTTTTCCTGTATGCGCTAAAACATGAATTATATTATAAGATTTAAATTTAGATAAATTTAAAGATAGTTGTTCAATTAAATCACGATGACATACATCTTTACCTTGTGTAGTTTTCCATTCTTTTGCTACCCATCCAGGTAACCATGAAGTTAAACAATTTTTTGAATACATAGAATCAGTATAAATATTTAAAGAAGTTTCATTTGCAGGAAAAGATTTTAATGCTATTTCAATTGCTTTAAAGATTGCCATTAATTCAGCTCTTTGATTAGTTTGAATATCAGAATCGGGAACTCTTCCTGAATCTGATAAATCTTTGTGATCAGGAAACCAACATGCCCATGCAGCTTTGGAATCTTTCTTACCATTTTTTGAACATGCTCCATCTGTGAAAATACGAATACTCATATTATATTTATAATAGGTTTATGTATATGAGTATTCATTCGTTTTATAATACAACGACTTTGAATTGCTGATTGAATTAATGTTGGGTCTTCAACATGAAACCATACTCTACATTTAAAAGATCTATTTTCTAAAGATCTTCTAAGCATTTGTTGACACGAAAAAGTTAAGAAATCAGAATGTAAAATAAGTAAAATGCGATATCTTGTTGAAGATAATTGAGTTATCCAATTATCAAACCATGGAGCAAAAGTATCAACAGAATTAATTTCTGCTGCATCAATTTCCATGAACTCGCATGATTTTTGATTATTAGATTTATAGATTTTCCATTCATCTAAAGTATTTCGATCATTTAAAGGTTCAAATAAAAGATAATGTGGTGGAGGATATTGCATTATATTATATTTATTCCGTTTGTGTAGGTGGAAGAATTTTCTTGATAGGAATTTCTTTAGAAACTACATAAATACTATTTTCAGTAATTACAATATAACAATCTTCACATTTAAAAACAGATTCAATACTAGATGTATATTCACTATCAGATTTTACAAGATATTTTGTATCTTCTTTAACACCAATACAACATTTCTTTTCAAGAGAATCTCTGAAATAGTCTAGATATATAGGACGATCATCATCAAGAGCAATTTGAGAGGCACGTAATAGAACACTAGCAGAAGGTAATGCCATTTATTCTATTACGTGTTAAGAACTTCAATTTATTGAACGCACTTCTTTAAAATATCTTCAACTTTAAATCTTGATCTCATTGATAAACTTGGTAATTCAGGACGAGGAACTTTAATAAATTCTTCTAGAGAACTTTTAATAAATTCTTTTATAGAAATAGAATCAGATCTAAATACACCAAGCATACTAGCGTTCTCAAATAAGAAATCTACATATTGATTTGTATTTTCTTCAGTTTGTGGATTTTTAGGTTGACGAGCAATTAAATTTAAATCATCCATAACAGCTTTTAATGAAGTAAATATCATTTCTTCAGAAACAACTTCTTCAATAAATAAACAAGAAATAAATTTTGAATATCCACGTCGTTTTTCTTTTTGCTCTACCCATAATTTAAGTTTATTATCAAACTCTGAATCTTCATGAGAAGGAAATGTAATAGTTTCATTCATATCATATAATTTAGGAAACAAATCAATTTGATCTAAAATATCTTTTTTAATTTCAGGAATTTCTTTTGATAGTCTATGAATACAATCAGCCATAATTGTAGTAAACAATTTTTCACTAATAGATTTGTTGAACACTAATGTAACAAATCTAATACGAAATTCTTCGTTACGTTTTTTAAGAATAACAAGTAATTCTTGAACTAAAATTTCAATATTATATGATGAAAGTTTATTTAGAATTATGAACGCTTGTGCATATTCAGGATCATCATGTTCTTTAACTTTACGAAGTGAATTCTTAATAATACTTTTACGCCAATTTTCATCATCTACAGGAGAAGGTTTTGGAGGTCCACCTCCACCATAAAATTTAGGAGGGGGGCGTGCAGGTCTATATGACATAGGAGTAATACGCAATCTTGCAATATTATCCTGCACTGATTGAGGTAATGCCAATTTTTGGCAAGACCTTAGTTCATACATAATCACTGATGATAATGTCGCCATTTGTTTAGCACTATTAGAGAATATTTAAATGAAAAACGAATCCGTTTCACACTTAAATAGTATTAGTAAGGCAAATAACAAATGGAAACATCAAAACTCCAATATTCTTGGATTTTATGGTATCATGACCCTGAATCCAAGGATTATTCTCTTGAATCATATTTGAAAGTTGGTGATGTTTCAACTGCTCAACAATTTTGGAGTATTATTGATTCAATTTCTAAAGAAGCTTGGGAATCAGGAATGTTCTTCTTTATGCGTCGTGGTTTCAAACCTCTTTGGGACGCACCTGAAAATGAATCTGGTGGTGCATGGTCAAAGAAAATTGAAGCTTCAAAAGCATATGATATTTGGTTAGACGCTATGATAAATTGTGTTACAGGTGAACTTCTTAATACACGCAAAGAAACTTTAGTTGGTATAACTATTTCTCCTAAAGGTCCTTTCTCTATCATTAAAATTTGGAATAATACTACTACTGTTTCTACAATTGATAATCTATGTTCTGATATGTTACATCTTAAAATTGGTTCAGATGTTACATATACAGCACATAAATCTCGTCCTAAATAATATTTAGTTTATATCCTCTAGTATTAGTTTTCAAAAATAATTCTTTAACTCTCAGAATATATTTAGTTTTTAATTTTTCAATATCTTTCATTGTTGGATTATCAATTTTCTTAACAATAATAGGTTTTCCTGTATATGTATGAATAGGTTCTAAAGGATATTTAGAAATATTTTTCCAATTTTGAATAGATGTTAAACTTGGAAATGGAAATCTTAATTTAAATAAATAATAATAAATATCATTTAAGTAATCAAATAAATCTATATTAGATCTAGGAAATATTTCATTTTCACCATAAGTAATTATAGGGACAATAGGTGTTCCAGTTTCCAATGCGATTTTAAATATTCCTTTACGATTTTTTACTACAACATCTAAATTCTTTTCTTTAAAAATACCCATTTCTTTTGCTCCACCTAACGTAATAGAAATAGATTCTTTTTCAATTGTTCTCTTAATACTTAAATAATCTGATGGAATAGCATTCAATTGTCTAATAATATCTTTTACTACAGGAATAAAGAAAAAGAATGAATGAACTACACCTTTAGTAGGTTTATATGATGGATCTGTTAATTTATATCCATTATGTATTACTGCTGTTACACCTGACATTCCATGAGGACTCCATATATTTATTGATTTTTCAGGTATAGGATATAAAGTATTAATTAAAAATGTTTTTCTAATATTATCTTCTGTTTTTTCAATTGATGATGAAAATGCATTCCTAAATAATTTATTTGATAATTCTAATACATAATCTATTGCACTTGTAGGTAAAATAAAATAAATTATCATTAGAACAATTGATACAACTAAATTAGTGTATAATGATAACAAACTTAAACAGGCTAAAGAATAATTCCATGTTATACATGAATATAAAAATGGACTACAAATAGCAAATAATAATATTCCTATACAAATAACTAATATCATTAAGGTTTTTATGATATTTTTTTTTACAATTATTTAACAATGAAAAAAATTGATTATATTATAACAACAATAAATCAATTTCTGGATACATATTTTCCTAAATGGGTAAAAATGTATTCTGCTATAGGAATATTACCTTTTTATTTTACAAGTTTATTAACTTATCCTGAAAAATTATCTATATTTACTATTCCATTTGAATTAAGTTTAATGTATGTTCATTATTATTTCTTTCATAGATTATTACATATATTTCCTGATTTTCCATTAAATTTACATACACAAGTTCATCATATTAAATTATATGAAATAAGTAGATCATGGGAATTATTAATTGATTTCTTATTTGAAATGTTTTGTTTTTGTGGAATACCTTTATTATTACAATATTTATTTAATTATTGGATATGTTCTCCAAGTGTAATTTTTATGATTACTTTAACTATGACATTTGGACATATAATAAATTATTCTATATTTGGTTCAAATGAAATTCATCAGACGCATCATAGAAATACAAATTTCCATTATGGACCTGATTTTATGGATCATTTATTTGGAACAGCATTACATGATCATGAAGATGGAAATATGCATATTATGCCTATAATTATGGCAACATCTATAGTATTAATTTCAAAAACAATTTTTAAATGGAAAGATTAAGTTGAACAAGGCATTAAACATAATTTAATTTCACCCAGATTTGCTACTACATATTTAATCATTAGAAACCAATCATTTTTCATATGAATATCAAGATTATTACATAAATTAGTACATTTCGTAAACAAAACTAAATGAGGTAAAGAAAAGTTTCCTGTAACAATATCATCATTAGCTTTTTTCTTAATATTAAATTCATTCTCTGAATCTCCCATAATAGTAGTTCTTGTAGCAAAATGACCTTTACATCCAAATGTTAATGATGAAGCTACATTTTTAATTTCTACAGTTTTAGCTCCTAATAAAGTCATATCTCTACAAATCTTTTGAAAATCCATTGATGGCATAGTAAAATGTGTAGAAAATTCAGTTTCAGGTAATTGAATATCAGGTTCATCTCTATCTAAAAGGTTAAGTTTATAACGAGTTACTTGTTTTTTCTCACCATCTTCAAGTAAAATTCCAAGAGAATTTGAATCATTAGAATCTACATAAAAAGTTACTGTATCATCATTTGTAGCAGTACGAACAATACGATACAAATGATCTGTATTAACACCAATAACAAATTTATTTGCTTGATGATTATATGCAAATTTTTCGAATTTATCTGCATGTAGTTTCAAATGAACTAATACAGTTCGTGTATTATCCATAGCAATCATACGAATTCCATCTTTATCAAAAATCAAACTCATTTCAACTAAAATACATTTCAAAGCTTCTTTTAAAGTTCTGATTGCAGCAGTTTGAACTGTTTTAGCTTCAACTATATAGTCTGGCATTTTTATTTTATAATTCCATTGCGTTTAAAACATATTTATTTCATATTCTGTCTCATTGTATGTGCTCGTTTTTTAGATACTATACGACCATATTTATTGTATTGTAGGTCACTTTTAGTTAACCCACCACTGGTTTTCTCAGCAGTTCCATGCATGACTTGTGCTCTTGAACCGCGAACTCTTAAAGTTTTAGAAGAAGGCATCTCTTTATTAAAGTTAAAGGTAAAGTTTTTTACCCTTTAAATTTAAATTTTTAAAAGTTAATTAACTAAAAAAATATATAGATAGTAAGATTTTTAGTTGGAGTATGCTAGACCACCCATACCAGACATTACACGGAGTACGTTGTAGTTTAGAGCGTATACGCGCACTTGGGCCGTATTAGAACC
>Ga0114960_10000093_pt1 | contig 66149 bp, 57 predicted proteins | sample C_130625_MF_Meta_FD_92637 | JGI IMG/M metagenome (GOLD analysis project Ga0114960, IMG submission 92637) | Freshwater microbial communities from Lake Croche, Canada to study carbon cycling - C_130625_MF_MetaG | ecosystem: Environmental > Aquatic > Freshwater > Lake | place: Lake Croche, Canada...
AAAAAAATAGAAGAAAAAATCATAGAAATGAAAGTAAGATTGAAACAATTTTTAACAATAATCATGTCTTTCGTGGAAAAAAATATCACACCTTTTCCAAATACAGAAAAAGAAAAACTCTTTTACAAAATCATGTGTGATGATATCTACATCACATATAAAACACTCAATTTAGACAAAGCAGGAATGTATTCAACTGCAAGACAAACATCACAAGGAAGACAAAGAACATACAATATTACAGAAATAGATCACGAATCATTCTCTCAATCAGAAGATTTCGATATTGAAATGGGATTGCCGCAGAAGCCACCTAAACCAATAAAACGCTCAAAAACGATGACCATGACAATACCGATAAATCAACAAAATCAACAAAATCAACAAAATCAACAAAATCAACAAAATCGACAAAATCAACAAAATCAAAAACCAGTATATTCATTGATTCATCCAGATACCATTATGCCGATTTATAATCCAAACAGAAAAACATCGAGAGAAAAGTTGTCAATCATCATTCCCACTACTGAAACAACATGCGAAGAAATATTACCACCACAAGCACCGAGACATTCAAAGAAAGCACCCATAGATTCAAAAACATCATTTAATCATAATGACATGGATTCTCCATTGTTTCAATATTTACAAGAAGAACAAGAAAAAGAAGAACAAAAAGAAGAAATAGACTACCAATTAAATACTAGTATAAATGAATGCAATCAAACATCGATACAACAAAAAATAATGCAATATATTCAATCCGGATTCAATGTATTCAAATAAATAGAAAAAAATAAAAAAAAATAAAAAAAAATCTAATTATTTACACCCATATTAGTCGGCGTATTCGGTAAAAAAGGAGGGTTGGGAACAAGAGCACGATCCGTAGAAACCACACCAATATGGGAATCATACACACCTACATTTACATATTTCGCACCCGTATTATCGGTAGAAAAAAGAGGTAGCTCCACCAAGCTATCTTTTTTTTCTCTCTCTGCAAGCGACGTCGAAGAATAAATATTCCATAAATTCTGCCAGATATCACTGACTTCATTTCCATTGCCAGTATTGAGAGAAAAAGCACAACTATAATCAGGTGGATTATTTAATGCAAGACAAGGATTACAAGGACCTTTCAAAAATTTGAATCCGGTAACCAATCGAGGCAATTCCTGATTATCGACAGGAGTAATCAGTTCATTCGGATTCCCAAATATAGAATCATATCCATTATAGGTAAATTTTTGCATGATACCCCCAGACAGCCCAGATGACCCAGACGTAGAACATTTAATCTTGTCTTTTGGATAAAAATTAATATCAGAGAATTCATCATTTTTTTCATCATTGCCAATAAGAGCTCCATTCAATAAAAAAGTACCCTCTTTTGTATTCCAAGAAAGAAGCTGTTTCATAGCATTTTCATTGTATATTTTTTTTGCATAATTCATGGACGCATTCGGATCATAACTCAACATGGTGTTTCCTTGAATTTGCTGAACAAACAATTGCTGAACAAGAGGAGACCATTTCCATTGATTGTTTTGAATCAAGTATTGGACATCTTCAGGAGTGGCTTGTTGTTGCAAAATAGAGAGATCAAATACATAATTTGGATTGTGTGATTTTTGATAGGCAGTAAATGCATCAATGGTTGATTGTGGCCATGCTTTTGCTTGCCCTTGCCCTTCTGCTTGCCCTTGCCCTTCTGCTTGCCCTTGCCCTTCTGCTTGCCCTTGCCCCTCTAAATTCTCTCGAACAACAGAACCAGTATTTGTCCACTTTTGACGAAGCAAAGTCAATCCTCCAATATGAACAGCCAAATACAAAATAAGAAGAAACAAGGCCAACCCAACAGACCATCGCCAATTCAAATAACCGATACCCACAACAAACAAAATCAAAAGAAGAATACCGAAAAAAGATTGAAACAAAAACAAAAAGAATCGAGGAAAAGCAATCAAGACAACTGCAAAAAAGAGGAGCATAAATATCATACCAATAAAAAGAGTATTCGTATTATTGGACATGAATATATATTCTATATTTTTTTGCTTGGGTTTCAAAACCATACTTTGAATAAACTATGTTATATTATATTTACACAATAAATAAATATAATATCAAAATCCATCTTCTACAAACCAGTGGAACCAAATCCACCAGAACCACGTTGTGTCTTGTCGCCTAATTCTTCCACAGAGGAAACCAATACCACATAAATGGGATTCAACTCAGGACCACATATTTGGACATATCTCTCCAATGCTTTGCATGTGTAACGTCTAAAACCATCGGCATCCATATCCAAACCATGAATGATACAATCAAACATAGCCATCAAATTTCCTCTGTATCCCGAATCAATGATTCCCACACTATTTGCAAGTCGTAATCGAGTTTTGGAGAGACTAGATCGAGGATACATGTAATATCCAGTAGGACAAACCCGATCTTGACTGACCATAGTAGCCGAACATTTCAACTGAAAATCCATTTTCAATGGAGAATAAAAGATAGTGTCTTCGCGACATACTTCAATGTCTGCAGGATTAAACAAGTCAAATCCAGCATCAAAAAAAGGCATAGTCAATACATTCTGGTGGTGTTTTTCTAGACAACTAGATAGTATTGACTGATTGTGTTTTTCTACAGCATGTTTGTATTTTTCATGCAAATCTTCATTCTGACTATCCACAAACACTTTGAGTTCCATATATTTTCCATATTTTGCAATCAAATCATCGGTGGACATTTTTCTCTCTATCTCTGTTTTCTTTTATAAAAAAAGCTTTAAGCCCTTTTCATAAAAGAATAATCAATATCCAATATCCATTTATATGCTTTCTGAAGGATCAGAAGGCAAAACCGGATCAGAAGGTAAAACCGGTGCAACTAGAGGCACAGGGACAAACGTATTCGTTTTCTTGCAACAACAATTGCAATTGCAATTGCATTTGCTGAAACAAGAAACAAGAGAACGGAAACAAGAACTCAAACAATCAAAAAAAGATTTTCGAGTAGGAAGATGTTCACTAAAAATAGGAATGTGATGAAAATCCAATGTAATTGTATTATTCTGCAAATCAACTATGCCTTCTAAAGAATCAAATGAAACGACAATTTTGGAATTGACACTATCCACATTAACTTGCATATTTTTTGCAATGTCAGAAGCAAGTTTACTCATGTACTATATAAAAAGAAAAACGAAAAACAAAAAACAAAAAACGAAAAACGAAAAACGAAAAACGAAAAACAAAAATCAAAAACTCAAAGAAAACACTTATGGACAGATAAGATTCACTTGTTTCCCATTCCCATAAGGAGCATTCAATGCGTTAGAATTATTATACACGGCAGAGCCAGAACATCCTTTGACCCCACCCTGAGTATACCAATTGGGTGGAGTATAATAAATAGGAGTAAGAATCGCAGGAGGTGCATAATGAATACTTCTACTAGAATTACTACTTGCAGGTGGTGTATTAAATGGAAAAGGAAGTTGACTAGGCAATGGATTCTGGCATTTACGCTGCACTCGCAAAGTATGTTGAGATGCCGTTTGTGGTTGATACAATTGCTTGGTATAACCCGCATTGGAACTAACAATTTTGAAATCCAGTTTGGCCATGGTTTGTTTATTCGGATTGCATCCCAAAGGACCACCTGGAACACGATAACCAATATACTTTTCAGGGTTATTGACATCAATTTGCGTATCCGCAGCAGCAGCCTTTTTCTGGATATAAACCCGTTGAGAAGCCGAGTCCGTTTGATTTCCAGTATAGGTATTCTGAACCCAATAATTAGGATATTGACCCGTAAATAGATATCTATATTTTTTCTGCAACATTCCTTTGGTAGACAAGACAGAAGGTTTAATAAATGCTGCTTGGTCTCCTAAAACAATGACCTCACTGGCATTAAAAAAGGGTTCAGCTTCCTTATAAGTGCCACAGCAACCACCCCATCCTTTGGGAAATTGACCGACAAAAGGTGTTCCTTGTTTGCTGAAAGCGGAAGAACGTCCAATGTATCCAATATTACGAGTGCCTCCATTGAGAGAAAATCCAGCACCATGACCAACCACATTGTCAGTAGAACCGAAAGGTCCTTGTCGAACCCATTCACCATAACCTTTATTTCCAGATCGTCCAGATCCATATTGTATAACTCCTTTTCTTTTCATGGCTTGAATACTCATATTGAATCAATTTATATATAATGAGAAATAATCCTTTGCAACTTCAACCTCTTCAAACTCATCAACCTCATTCATAATACCTAATCCTGTATTCCAATACAAAAATCTCTAAATCGATAAATCGAGAAACCGATAAACGACCAAATAAGAAAAACACCGAAAAGATTCGCAGGATATATGGTCATATTTTATCACAACTTCTATCCCACCGGGAGCGCCTCAACCAAAATCAAAACCAAAACCAAAACCAAAAAATCAAAAGTAAAACAATCTTCTTCTCTCAACATCAGGATTCATAGAATGAAAAAGAAACCAATACAACATAGTTCCATAAATAGGTCGCACTATATCTTCATTATATTCTTGTATCCCTGCAAAATAGACAAACAAAACAAGAGATCCCAAACTCGAATAAAAGGTTTTATAATTCACTTTGAATGGCAATTCTTTCATCTGCTTGAGTTCTGTAGAGAGAAAAAGAGGATCGACCTCTTGTAATACCAAAGGTCGATAAAGGGTAATTCTCTCTTTCAAAATAGGACAAATTCCTGCAAGACCGATGCAGACAAAAATAGAATGATCAATCACAAGAATATCTGACAACCGAAAATGAGAGAAACTATATCCATGTTTCTCCAAATAACGTTGCTGATTGGCCAAGGAACAAATGAGTTGACCTGCCATTTCCATTTTCTTTGTATTATCATCATTCGTTCTACTTCGCAAACAATCATCCAATGTTTGTATTTCATTGCAAAATATAGTCATATAATGACTTTGAGAGAAAACACTCGCACCATTTTTCAAATGAGGATGGCAATACAAAATGGACATCAATAAAAGATGATCCAATTCGGAATCTTTATTAGAACTAGAAGTAGAACTAGAACTAGAACCGAACAATTTATATTTATATGATCCATGTCTCTCAAATATTATTTTACTCATTGCAATTGGTAATAATATTTTTTACTAAAAAATACGCATATATACACATATATACACATATACCCACATACTCCCTCAAGATTTACAGATCCCTACTCTCTCGAAATGCAGAAACATGATCCCGAGTAGAAAAGGGATCCATCAAACTTGTAATAAAAGGATTGATATACAATGGATTTTGCAAAGGTGAATAGTGATAAAACAAACTAAATAACCATCGGTTTTTCATAATATCTGCATTAAGCATTTCTTGACTAAACATTTGATCTATAATCGAAAAAGCAGACTTCAAAAGCAGAATTTCATTGATTAAACGTTTTTTAATATTGAACAATCTAATCAACTGCTTTTTCGCATTTTTTCTCTCTATTTCATGATGATCCGTTTTTTTCATATGATGACTAATATAACGAATTTCATTTTTTACATTGGTCAAATCCGTAATCGTCCTTTTTCGAAAATCATCAATTTTTTTGATGACTGAAAAAATATTCGTATTATAAATCACTGAATAACGTTTACGAATAATGTGTGGAATCAAAAATTGATTCGTCTCTTTGATTTCAGAAATTTTCTTTTCAACATCTGCTAGTTTTTTCGTCATTTCTTCTTCCAATCCTTTTTTGGAACAAGAATGAGTGGGTTGATTTTCAATTTCGTGAAAATCATGAAACAACAAAATCGATCCCGAAGTAAATTCAACCGACGATTGCAATTTGTCATATTGATGAGAAGATATTTTATGTGCTTCACATGCAGCATCCAATTTAAAATAATTGACAAGTGCCAATAAAAAAGAAATAAATGCATTGATAGCGGATATAAATACCGGTCCCCAATCACTACATATAAGTGAAGGTGCAATAACAGTAGCCGCAGTAGAAAGCAAAATAGCCGGCATCATCAAATAATGCAAATGCATTTCACAATAAATTTTGGATTCCATATAAATAATTTTTTGACCTTTCAAATAACTCGCCAAAATATCCAAGGCAGAAGAATATTTATTATTAATAGTGGAATAATGCCTATCAATCGATCTTTCCACATGTGAATAATTCAGTTTTTTATATCTGCGTTTACTCAAATAAGTCGGAGATCGGGACAAGCGATTGATTTGTTGATTTTCTTGTAAATCTATATGTTGACTACTTGTGATACTACTATCACTGAGGTCACTACAACTTTCTGCAAAATATTCCGTTTTAATATGACTCATATCCAACAATGGATCACCAAATTCTTTAATATATTCATTTCTTTCATTAAAACTTGAACCCATAATAGAATCAGCTAAATCAATACCTACAGGAGAATCAATAGAAGAGATTGCATTATCTTTCAATACATAAAATGACTTTTTTTTGAGAAATAAATCATTATTTATGTCATTAATATTATTTATGTCATTTACAACATGTAAACGTTCTCGGTCTCGTTCTTGTTCTTGTTCTGTATCATGAATGTGAATGACAATATTTTCATGTAGACATTCTGTATGTTGGTCTAGATTCATTTACAATATACTATTTATGCAAAAAAAATTGATCAAATTCACAAAAAAATTGATCAAATTTGCAACAAATAAATATCTGTAAAAAATTTATATTCAACGAAAATATATAGAAAATAGAAGATGAAAGAAGATGACTGGGGATTTTTCATCGACTTGGAAGAAAATATGTATTGTCCAGATGATGAAACTCAATTATTAGATAAGATGTATTATAACAATAATAACAAATCTTATGACTCCCCATATCATAGACAACATGTTTTCAAAACAATAGAAACAATAGAAACCATAAAAACAATAGATGATCAATCCAACAACAAGGATATCAAAAAAATGGCGTGGATATTTTTACTATCCACTACCTATATGATAATTATTCTAAACATGTAATAAATGTTCATTTAATAAATCCAATCAAGTATCCAATAATTTTTCTAAACTATAATGTATATGGGAAAATACGAATATGTGGGAGCCATTGCAGGACTACTAGTGAGTTATTCATTTACAGATCTTCTATTAAACGTATATAAAACAAATAATATATCTAGTTTGACTCATACCTGGATCATCATCGGTTTAATAGCCCAACTTTTTTTCATATACTACTCCATAGTAAACAAAGTATACTCCTTATTAATAACTTCCTTATACCTGCTTCTCATTTACATTTATTTTTTATACAAAAAAAGGAAAGAAATCAAGGAATCCCCCCGCAACAACATTCCAATCTATCAATCGTAGATCCTTATCAATCGTAGATCCTTATCAATCGTAGATCCTTATAAATCGTATACAGAATGAAATGTCAAACAAAAAGAATAATCCATACTATTCAAATCAATAACACGTCCATATCCATCCAACAATTGAATATGTAATTTCTGAATATTGACCGGACCAAAATATTGACGAGGAGAAGTAATAACAGACAAATTATTTTGATTAACAATATCAAAACTCTTTGTAGGATTTTCTCGAATGATTGATATACGCGCCAAAATATTGTTATTCAAAATAGAATTATTAAATGCACTAAAAAATCCATTATTGACATTGTTATTATAATCATTCACTACCAAAAAAAGATAATTTAATCCCAACAAATTAATACTGCCCTCTGAAAAATAAATAAAATTATCATTATATATTCCAGCACGATAACCCAAAAGCCAACCAAATTTTAATTGCAAGGGTATTCCAGTATCTAGATTTCCTTGAATATTGCTTTGAAAATCCAAAACAAATGGAGTAGAGGTAGAAGACGAAATAATCATTCCATTGGTTCCACTATTATTGGTGTTGTTTTCAGAAAAAACAATAGAAGAAAAGGGTGTTCCTGAAAATTGTGACGCAATATAATAATTTAAAAAATTAATCATATCTACATTGGTATAATTACCATCTGGAATAGTCATCACAATAAAAGGGGATGTATTTTCTCCATCGACACATTCAGTTCGCAAAATGAAATAATTATTACCTAGTTTAGCAGATATGGTATAGAACGTTGTGGGCATTTCAAAACTAGTCAATTGAATATCCATAATATTGGAAAATTGTATGGGAAGATCAAAATGAAAATCGGTTGAGAGAGTGCTATAATAATTATCCCTAAAACTCGTATCGATATTCAAATTTTGGATAATCGTCCTTTTTTTCAAAGGATTGATGGTTCCTGGATAAAATAAATCCGGGAAACTTTGTGCGAATGCCGTTGTTTTTTTGTCAATAATAAAATTATTCCCAGCATTCGTGGTCTGTGAGGGTTTCAAGGAAATATCCGTATTGTAAATATTGACATCTTGCACTTTTTTGAGAATATTACCTGTCACCTCATTTGCAAGCGCTCGTTTTGCTTCTGCAATAAATTCCAATGTTTTCATTTTAATCGTTTGATCAATAGAGTGATCCGAGAGAATATTATTTCTTAATTTTTGCTCTTTTTCGTTCAGTGTATGTTCATCATAAATTGATTGTAATTCAAAAAGATCTTTTAATTCATGTTGATTATAATTTTGTATATTTAAATCGAAATTCATTATAGTAATATATATATATTATAATCAATTTTTTTCTAGTTTACGCTATTCAATTCAAATCAAATCAAAAGAGAGATGATCACCCTTGAAGATTCAAAGCCTTCTTCGGCATGCTAAATACCCAGCAGCAGATCGTCCTACATTACCATATGCAGTATTCTTATTATAAACATATCCATGATTTGCAGTATAACACAAAGTGTTTAAACAATTATTATATGGACCATACCGAGGAATATACAATGGTTGTGTAAATTGGGTTGCTCTATTGACAGGTGTAAAAACAGAAGTGGATGATGCTGGCATGTAATCTATATATAACGACAATATTATTATTTACCACAACTGCTACATCCTGGTCTTTGCATTCTCTCAAACACACTAGCATTGTATCCAACTTGCATTCTTACTCCACGGAATCCTCCTTGAAATGCAAATCCACCTGCACCCGAACCCACACCAACACCTCTAGAACTAGTAGGAAGACTAGATATTAAACTACCATTCCCAGTATTTTGAATCATTAATCGCATAGTAGGTCTTGGCATATTATATTATAAATTTACCAAATATTTTATTTTTCTGTATACCTTTGGATATACAAAGAATAATTGTTTACTTTTGGCAATTGATAGGACAAGTAGTATGAATGACTTCCTCAGAAATAGGATTACCAGGACAAGCACAATAAAATTTATCTAATAGATTACTGCTTTGTATCGTTGCTATATTTCCATTATCGTATTTAATAGTATAAATATTCCCAGCAATGGCAGTAATTTGAGCACGCAAAATTTCACCATCTACATAAGTATTCGTAAAAATATAACTACCCACATTATAATTACATGTATTGCATCCAGGTTGAAACAAGTCTGCAGGTGAATAATAGGTTTTATAAATCAATTTTTCATTCAACTGGATAGGCGCAATAGGACAATTGCAGTTATTGATAATACTGGTTTTCATCGTTTTACCACCATAAATGGGAAATGCAGGATTAAAGGGAAGAGGAGTTCCAAAATGGGGAGGTATATTATCACGACGAATAGGTTTTTTCGCTTTCAAACGATCCAAATATCGATAATAGGAATTATGCTTAATATCACATCCTAAACCTCCAGGTGTGGAAGCATTGGGTTGATGACGTGTAATCGTTCTTCTTGTTCTGCTTCCATGAGAAGAGACATTCACAGGCTGTGAATGACGAACGGCTCGATCACTCATTTGATTCCAATTGACACGTGTATGATCAACAGGAGATTGATAGACATTCAAAGCACCTAAATTCATAGTATAGAGAGAAGAGGGAACACGCACAGTGTTTTGAATAATTTTGAGTCTTTGATATTGGGATGCAGGATCACTGGAACTCAAATTCCCATTGCAAGACCAACACATTAAGTTGCAAGTATTGAGAATCGGAGAATGATTATTGTTATTATTGTAGGACATATTATATTATATAAATACAAAAAATTCCACGAATACAGATATTATCTACTGATTCATAAAGACAAACAGGCAAGAATTGCACAAATAAAAAGAAAAAATTGAAACAAAAAATTGAAACAAAAAATTGAAACAAAAAATAATAAAACACATAATAATATAACAAACCCAATCCATCAATCACACTTATATGAAATATTGCAGTTATTGTGGAAAGGAATACACAAGAAAATCATCATATAGCAAACATCTAATTATATGCGAAATGTTACAAGATATATCCAAGAGAGAGAGAAAATGCCAAATAGAAGAAACCACTGATATACCTACACATGTAGAATTATATAAAATTATTCAAGAGTTAGCACGTAAACAAATAAAAATGGAAGAACAAATAAAAAAATTGCAAACAAAACAAAGAAAAATAAATATAATAGAATGGTTAAACAAAAACAAAATTCCTGAAATCGGTTATGATGAATGGATGAAAAATATTACTATGAACCATTCCATAGTGGAATACTTGTTTGAAAATACAATCATGGATACTATTGATAATATATTCAATTTGCATTTGAATTCGCAAAAGGTGAATCCACTCATTTGTGTAAATCAAAAAGCAAATATTATATATATTTATGAAAACGAAGAAATAAAATGGAAAAAAATGACAATGGAAGAATTTGTCATTTTATTGAAAACAATAGACAGAAAATTATTTCGAATGATGTGTGATTGGCAAAAAGAAAACATGCAGAAATTGAATAATGATGATTATTTAGAAATAAAGTTCAATAACGCAATGATTAAATTGACTGGAGTGAATTATAATTTGGAATCATCTATAGTTTCGAAAATAAGAACCAATCTGTATAATAAAAAAAAATATGATTTGTCCATAATAGAGAATGAATATGAATAATGAATCAAAAAGGAAAGAATGGTGAGGATTGTAAAGTATTTTTTTTTATAAAAACAATATAAAACAATAAAAAAACAATAAAATAATATAGAAATAAAATAAACAACAATTGATGAATAATAATAGTTATGGAAGTTGTATAAATAATCCAAATGTTTTTAAGAATGCAAATATATCAAATTGTTGTAAAACATATAGTGGAAATTTATTTCCAGTAAATTCAGGTTCAGGTGGAACGGGTCCAACAGGTCCAACAGGATCAGGATCAGGATCAGGGTCGGGAACAGGATCCACAGGACCCACGGGTCCCACAGGACCCACAGGACCCACAGGTCCCCAAGGAATAGCGACAAATACAGGTGCAACAGGTGCAAAAGGTGACACAGGTCCTTCTGGAGGTCCAACAGGAGCAACGGGTCCAAATGGTTTGGGTTTTACAGCAGCTCAAATATATGCTACTACCATTCATTGGGATCCAAATGTAGGTGCCTCTGGATCATGGACACTCACATCCAATTCATTGGCATTAGGATGGAATGCGGGACAAACCAATCAAGGAACTGCAGCTGTAGCACTAGGATATTATGCAGGAGGGATTAATCAAGGATCAGGTGCAGTCGCTCTTGGTTATCAATCAGGACAATCAGGTCAAGGACAAAATGCGATAGCCATAGGTACTGAAGCAGGACAATCAAATCAAGGACAAGGTGCATTTGCTATGGGTCAAAATACAGGACAATATAATCAAGGACAAGACTCTATGGCAGTAGGTACTAGTGCAGGACAATATAATCAAGGATCTAATTCTGTAGCCATTGGTCCTTCTGCAGGATATTCAGGCCAAGGACAAAATGCATTTGCACTTGGTTATCAATCAGGATATTATGGACAAGGATTAAATGCGGTTGCCATCGGTCAACTTTCAGGAAGTCAAAAGCAAGGAATAAATTCTGTTGCCATCGGTTATAATTCAGGAAATCAAAGTCAAGGACAAGATTCTGTAGCCATAGGGAGTCAAGCCGGTGCAAATTCACAAGGAAGAAGTTCCATAGCCATCGGTCTTGCTGCAGGAATTAAAAATCAAGGAAGAAATTCAGTAGCCATAGGTGTTAGAGCAGGATATACTAATCAAGGACAAAATGCCGTGGCCATGGGTTACTATGCAGGAAAATTTGGACAATCTGGATCAGCCATTGCAATAGGACAATTTTCAGGAATTAATAATCAAGGATCAAATGCGGTTGCCATAGGAACAAATGCAGGACACGATAGTCAAGGATATTATGCCGTGGCCATGGGTTTTAAAGCGGGATACTATGGTCAGTCTGGATCAGCCATTGCGATAGGTTATTATGCGGGATATGATAGTCAAGGATCTGGTGCCATTGCTATGGGAACAAATGCAGGAGCACAAAGTCAAGGAACGAATGCCATTGCATTAGGTGAAGGTGCAGGACAAACCAATCAAGGATCTGGTGCTATAGCGATGGGTCAATATGCGGGAAATGAAAATCAAGGATATTATTCTGTAGCCATGGGGTATCTAGCAGGAGAACAAAGTCAAGGACAACAAGCTGTAGCTATAGGTACTATTGCAGGCGCATTTAGTCAAGGTATAAATGCTGTGGCCATTGGTTATGGCGCGGGAAAACAAAGTCAACAAGTAAATGCTATAGCTATAGGTTATGGTTCAGGAGATAATATTCAAGGATCTGGTGCTGTAGCCATAGGGGGGTTAGCAGGACAACAATATCAAGGAACAAATGCTATAGCCATAGGTTATCAAGCAGGATATCGAAGTCAAGGAACAAATGCTATGGCCATAGGTTATAAAGCAGGATATTATTCTCAAGGAACATTTGCTGTAGCCATGGGTTTTTATGCAGGACAAAGCAATCAAGGACAAGATTCTGTAGCCATTGGTGCTTATGCAGCAAATCAAAGTCAACAAATTTCTGCTGTGGCTATAGGTAATTCTGCAGGATTTCAAAGTCAAGGATTTCAAGCAATTTCCATTGGGTGTACTGCAGGTGCATTTAATCAAGGACAAAATGCTGTCGCTATCGGTGTTCAAGCAGGACAATTTACACAAGGATATTCTACAATAGCATTAGGATATTATGCAGGATATCAATATCAAAGTCCAGATGCAGTAGCTATTGGTCTTTTTTCAGGACAATTCAGTCAAGGCAATAGTGCGATTGCTATAGGTAATGCTGCAGGAAATCAAAGTCAAGGACCAAATGCTGTAGCCGTAGGGTATGGCGCAGGAAATCAAAGTCAAGGTATAAATGCTGTAGCCATGGGATGTTTTGCAGGAAGTCAAAGTCAAGGACAATATGCTGTAGCCATGGGTTTTCAAGCAGGTGAATTTAGTCAAGGGAAAAATGCAGTATCAATAGGATATAATACAGGGTATCAAAGTCAAGGACAAAATGCTATCGCTATGGGTAATCGTGCAGGAAATCAAAGTCAAGGTATAAATGCGGTAGCCATGGGCACTCAAGCAGGACAAAGCAATCAAGGACAATACGCAATAGCCATGGGTTTTCAAGCAGGACAAAGTGGTCAATCGGGATCAGCTATAGCTGTGGGATATCAAGCAGGAAATAATAGTCAAGGAAATGATTCTGTAGCCATGGGCACAAAAGCAGGACAACAAACTCAAGGACAATATTCTATTGCCATCGGTTATTATGCAGGACAATTTAGTCAAGGAAATTCTTCTGTAGCCATAGGTTATGGAGCAGGACAAACGGGTCAATCATATTATGCTTTGTCCATGGGTTATTATGCAGGATCACAAATTCAAGGACAAGATGCTTTAGCCATTGGAAATTTTGCAGGACAAACCAATCAAGGAGAAAGTGCTCTAGCTATAGGTTTATATGCAGGAGCACAAACTCAAGGAGACCATGCTATTGCCATAGGTAAAGAAGCAGGAAAATTTAGTCAAGGATATTATTCTGTAGCTCTAGGTGCTAATGCAGGAGGTAATTATCAGGGACCCAATGCAATCGCAATCGGTGAAGGTGCAGGATATAATACTCAAGGATCTTTGGCAATTGCTATTGGGTTTAATGCAGGATATTTTGGTCAATCAGGTTCAGCCATTGCAATAGGTTATGGTGCGGGTCATACAGGACAAGGATTTCAAGCAATTTCCATTGGGTGTACTGCAGGAGCATATAGTCAAGGACGAAATTCCATTGCCATAGGTATTTATGCAGGATCTTCTAATCAAGCATCACAATCTATTGCCATCGGGTCATCTTCAGGATATCTTAATCAACAAAAATACGCTATTGGCGTCGGTGTTCAAGCAGGAAATCAAAGTCAAGGAACAGGTTCTATTGCCTTGGGATATTTTTCAGGAAGAATATACCAAAACTCTTCTTCATTGGCTATTGGTTATCATGCAGGAGAATTTACTCAATCATATTATTCCATAGCTATGGGTTATTATGCAGGAGCGACAGGTCAATTACAACAATCCATTGCGATAGGTTGCACTGCGGGAGCATTTAAACAAGCCCAACAATCTATTGCAATAGGTTCTTCTGCTGGACAAACATATCAAGGAAATAATGCTATAGCCATGGGTTATTATGCAGGATCTGTATTACAAGGATCAAATACCATAGCTATAGGTAACAAAGCAGGACAAACAAGTCAACCTCAAAATAGCATCGTTCTCAATGCATCATCATTAGCATTAAATGGTGCAACTACAGGTGCCTTTTATGTGAATCCAGTGCGTCAAGTGAGTGCGGGTGTAACCGCAGCAGGTTATCCAATGTTTTATAATACCTCATCAAACGAAATAGTGTACAATGTAGCCAAATCCTTTATTATCGACCATCCTCAAAAACCCGCATCTCATTATCTAGTGCATGCTTGTCTAGAGGGACCCGAAGCAGGGGTATATTATCGAGGAAAAGCCACCATTACAAACGATGAATCAATTAAAATCACACTTCCAGAGTATGTAGAATCATTCGCAACCAATTTCACGATTCAAATCACCCCTATTATGCATTCCAAATATCAGTCCCCTGTCCCAAAAATATATGGAACAACCGAAATAACAAACAACGAATTTGAAGTTTTTGGTGCAAACCACACGAGCTTCCATTGGGTAGTGTATGGTGAACGCCAATCCATCCAAGTAGAACCTAGGAAAGACAAGGTGCATGTATCCGGCGATGGACCTTACAAATACATTTCGAAATACAACATGTAATTTTTTATTATTATTCATAGATCATAATAAAAAAGAATAATAACAAACATTATTTCACACGTTTTTGAATATTTTTCCAACTTTGCAATGAACTTGTGAAAATCCACTTTAGAATAAATGAAAAAACAAATAAATTTAATGACTAGGAAATCATTTGAAAAAACAATATGAGAATATGTTGTAATAAAGAATAATTATGTGAAAATAAAATAAATAAAGATAATATGAGTAATTGTAATAGAATATGCACAAACAATCCAAATGTTTTTAACAAAACAAATTGTATAACATCAAATGGTTGTCAAATATCAAATGGTTATCAAATACATGGAAATCCATTTCCAGTAAATTCAGGAACAGGTGGAACAGGTCCTACAGGTCCCACAGGTTCAACAGGTTCAACAGGTCCCACAGGTCCCCAAGGAATAGCAACAAATACAGGCGCAACAGGTCCAAAAGGTGATACAGGTCCTTTTGGAGGTCCAACAGGGTCAACAGGTCCTACAGGTTCAAGTCTACTAGCAGGTCAAATATATGCGACTACGATTCATTGGGATCCAAATACGGATGGAGGATCATGGACACTCACATCCAATTCATTGGCTTTGGGATGGAACGCGGGACAAACCAATCAAGGAACGGCAGCTGTAGCACTAGGATATTATGCAGGAGGGATTAATCAAGGATCAGGTGCAGTCGCTCTCGGTTATCAATCAGGACAATATAGTCAAGGGAATAATTCAGTAGCTATGGGTAATTTTGCAGGACAAACAGGTCAAGGTCAAAATTCGGTTGCAGTTGGTTTTAGTGCAGGACAAAATAATCAAGATGGTGCTGCAGTTGCCATTGGAATATTTGCAGGAAATAAAAGTCAAGGATTTTCTTCAGTTGCTATTGGATTAAATTCTGGTTTTCAAAGTCAAGGACAAAATGCAGTGGCGATAGGTCAAAATGCAGGATATCAAAGTCAAGGAGAAAATGCTATCGCCATCGGTATTAATTCAGGAGCACAAAGTCAAGGAACGAATGCCATTGCATTAGGTGAAGGTGCAGGAACAACAAATCAAGGTCAATATTCTGTAGCCATCGGTTTTCAAGCAGGAAATCAAACACAAGGAGATTTTGCGGTTGGGATTGGTTATCAAGCAGGATATTATTCTCAAGGTCAATATTCTGTTGCCATAGGTAATAATGCAGGATGTATTTCTCAGGGAATTCAATCAGTAGCCATCGGTTTTCAAGCAGGAAATTCAACCCAAGGACAAGATTCTGTAGCCATCGGCACAAATGCTGGATCTCAAACTCAAGGAACTGGTGCCGTAGCCATAGGTTTTCAAGCAGGATATTATAGCCAAGGATCTGGTGCCATTGCAATGGGTTATTATGCAGGACAAACACTTCAAGGATTTTATGCCATTGCCATCGGTATCAAAGCAGGACAGCAAACTCAAGGACAAAATGCTGTAGCCATAGGACATTATGCAGGATATTCAGGTCAAGGATATAGTGCAGTAGCTATTGGAACTAGTGCAGGATATTTTACTCAAGGAATAAATGCTATTGCGATAGGACAAAGTGCAGGAGAAGAAACTCAAGGAGAATATGCGATAGCCATCGGCACTAGTGCAGGACTTCAAAGTCAAGGACAATACGCTATCGCCATAGGTTATCAAACAGGACTATTTAGTCAAGGATCTGGTGCAGTAGCTATTGGAACTAGTGCAGGATATTTTACTCAAGGAACAAATGCTATTGCGATAGGACAAAGTGCAGGAGAAGAAACTCAAGGAGAATATGCGATAGCCATCGGCACTAGTGCAGGACTTCAAAGTCAAGGACAACGTGCTATAGCCATAGGTTATCAAACAGGACTATTTAGTCAAGGATCTGGTGCCATTGCATTAGGTATAGAAGCGGGACGAGAGAGTCAAGGAACAAACGCTGTAGCTATAGGTATAAATGCAGGACAACTAACTCAAGGAACAAATGCTATTGCCATAGGTCTTGAAGCAGGACTTCAATATCAAAGACAAGGTGCTGTAGCCATAGGTGTTGGTGCAGGACAAAATAGTCAACAACAATATGCTGTGGCTATGGGTAATGAAGCGGGACGACAGAGTCAAGGAGAAAGTGCTGTAGCCATCGGTAGTTTTGCAGGAAGATCATTTCAAGGAACAGATGCCGTAGCCATCGGCACTAGTGCAGGACAATCATCTCAAGGACGATATGCTATCGCCATAGGTCGACAAGCAGGATCACAAAGTCAAGGAACATATGCTGTTGCCATGGGATATTATGCAGGACAACAAAGTCAAGGACAAAATGCTATAGCTGTGGGTCTTTTTGCAGGACAAAACACTCAATCAAGAGGAGCTATTGCCATAGGTTGCACTGCAGGAAATTATAGTCAAGGAATAAATGCAATTGCAATCGGTCTTCAAGCAGGACAATCATTTCAAGGACAAAGTGCGGTAGCCATGGGGTATCAAGCAGGACAAAAAAATCAAGGACAACTAGCTGTAGCTATAGGTTGTACTGCAGGTGCATTTAGTCAAGGACAATATGCGATTGCTATGGGTGTTCAAGCAGGACAATCATTTCAAGGACAAGGTGCTGTAGCTATAGGATATTATGCAGGTATACTTTCACAAGGACCAAATGCGGTAGCCATTGGTGTTCAAGCAGGACAAAATAGTCAAGGACAATATGCTGTAGCCATAGGTCAAAGTGCAGGACAATCAGGTCAAGGACAACTAGCTGTAGCTATAGGTCGTACAGCAGGACAAAATAGTCAAGGACAATATGCTGTAGCCATAGGTGAACAGGCAGGAAATTCAACCCAAGGACAAGATGCTGTAGCTATTGCTCGATCTGCAGGTGCATTTAATCAAGGAAATTTTTCTGTAGCCATAGGTGTAAATGCAGGAAATAATAGTCAAGGACAAAATGCGGTTGCGATAGGTGTAAATGCAGGAGGACAAAGTCAAGGACAAAAAGCTGTAGCTATGGGGTATCAAGCAGGAAATTATAGTCAAGGAACCAATGCTGTAGCGATAGGTAATTCTGCAGGGCAATATACTCAGGGACAAGATGCTGTAGCCATAGGATATTTAGCAGGATATCAAACTCAAGGACAATATGCTGTAGCCATGGGTTATAGAGCAGGATATTCAGGTCAAGGACAAAGTGCCATTTCTATGGGTAAAAATGCAGGTTTTTATGGTCAATCAGGAGGAGCTATTTCTATAGGTGAAAGTGCAGGAGAAAATTATCAACAAACGGCTGCGATTGCTATTGGCTTCCAAGCAGGACAACAAACTCAAGGACAAAATGCAATAGCTATAGGTCAAGGTGCAGGACAAACAAATCAACATCAAAAGAGTATTGTTCTCAATGCATCAGGAACAACATTAAATAGTGGAACTACGGGTGCCTTCTACGTCGCACCTATTCGTGGACCCGTAACAAATACAAACGCATTATATTATGACTTTTCCACAAAAGAAATCACATATGGTGCAGCAGGTGCTGGTCCAACAGGAGTAACTGGCTATACGGGAGCCACAGGCTATACAGGTGTCACAGGAGCAGCAGGTTTAGGTTTTACAGCAGCTCAAAAATATGCCACAACGATTCATTGGGATCCAAATGTGGGTACTTCTGGATCGTGGACATTAACATCCAATCCATTAGCACTAGGATGGAATGCAGGACAAACAGGTCAAGGAACGGGTGCTGTGGCACTAGGATTTCAAGCAGGACAATATGGGCAATCAGGATCAGCTGTAGCCATTGGTAATAATGCAGGACAATCAGGTCAAGGAACCAGTGCTGTAGCCATCGGTCAAAACGCAGGACAAATTAGTCAAGGAACCAGTGCTGTAGCCATCGGTCAAAACGCAGGACAACAAACTCAAGGACAAGATGCTGTTGCGATAGGTGATCAAGCAGGATATCAAAGTCAAGGGCAAAATGCAATAGCCATGGGATATCAAGGAGGATATCAAACTCAGGGACAAGGTGCTGTAGCCATGGGTTATAAAACAGCCCAACAAAGTCAAGGACAATTTGCAATAGCCATTGGAATTCAAGCAGGATTTCAATATCAACAACAAAATGCGGTAGCCATAGGTCCAAATGCAGGATATCAAACTCAAGGACAATATGCTGTTGCGATAGGTGATAGTGCAGGAAGATTTACTCAAGGAGTAAATTCCGTAGCCATCGGTCCAAATGCAGGATATCAAACTCAAGGACAAAGTGCTGTAGCCATGGGAAATCAAGCAGGAAATCAAAGTCAGGGACCATTTGCAGTAGCGATTGGTGTTCAAGCAGGAAATCAAAGTCAAGGACAAAGTGCTGTAGCCATGGGAAATCAAGCAGGATATACTGGTCAAGGACCAAATGCAATTGCCATGGGGTATCAAGCAGGATATCAAACTCAAGGACAATATGCAATTGCCATGGGTTCAAGTGCAGGACAATATACTCAAGGACAAGAAGCGATTGCCATGGGTAATAATACAGGACAACTTAGTCAAGGACTAAGTGCCGTAGCCATCGGCACTAGTGCAGGACAAAGTGGTCAAGGACAATATGCTGTAGCCATGGGTACAAATGCAGGACGATATATTCAAGGGGGGTATGGTATATCTATAGGTTATTATGCAGGGAAAAGTGGTCAAGGAGCAAATGCTGTAGCTATGGGTCCAAATGCAGGACAACAAAGTCAAGGACAATTTTCTGTAGCCATCGGTCCAAATGCAGGTCTATATAATCAAGGAACATATTCTGTAGCTATGGGGTATCAAGCAGGACAAAGTGGTCAATCAGGATCAGCTGTAGCCATAGGGTATCAAGCAGGGCAACAAAATCAAGGAACATATGCTATTGCTATGGGTCAAGGCGCAGGACAACTAAAACAAGGACAAAGTGCTGTAGCTATGGGTACAAATGCAGGACAAAATACTCAAGGAATCAGTGCGGTTGCGATAGGTAATGCTGCAGGACAACAAAGTCAAGGACAAAGTGCTGTAGCGATAGGTGTAAATGCAGGAAATCAAACTCAAGGACAAAGTGCGGTTGCGATAGGTAATGCTGCAGGACAACAAAGTCAAGGACTATATGCGATTGCCATCGGTCTTCAAGCAGGAAATCAAACTCAAGGAATAAGTGCAGTGGCTATAGGTATAAATACAGGATATCAAAGTCAAGGACAATATTCTATAGCCATAGGTCAAAGTGCAGGACAGCAAACTCAAGGACAATATTCAATAGCACTAGGATATAATACAGGTGCATATAGTCAAGGACAATATGCGGTAGCCATGGGAAATCAAGCAGGATATACTGGTCAAGGAAATTTTTCTGTAGCCATCGGTTCAAATGCAGGACAAAATGGTCAATCAGGATCAGCTGTAGCCATCGGTCAAAGTGCAGGACAATATAGTCAAGGACAAAGTGCTGTAGCTATGGGTACAAATGCAGGACAACAAACTCAAGGACAATATGCTGTAGCTATGGGTACAAATGCAGGACAACAAACTCAAGGACAAAGTGCTGTTGCAATAGGAAATAGTGCAGGAAATCAAAGTCAAGGACAATATGCTGTAGCCATGGGGTATCAAGCAGGACAACAAAATCAAGGACAATATGCAGTTGCGATGGGTTATCAAGCAGGATATACTGGTCAAGGAGCAAATGCTATAGCGATAGGTTATAATGCAGGATATTCTGGTCAAGCAGCCAATAGCATTGTTCTCAATGCAACAAGTTTAGCATTAAATAGTGGAAATACTGGATTTTTTGTTTCACCCATTCGTAATGTAACTAATTCTAATGCTTTGTATTACAATACTGCAACTGCGGAAATAACATATGGTCCTGGAGGTGGTGGTGGTGGAACAGGATATACAGGAGCCACAGGTCCAACAGGAGCCACAGGATCAACAGGTCCAACAGGAGCCACAGGAGCCACAGGTCCAACAGGTCCAACAGGTCCAACAGGCCAAACAGGTCCAACAGGAGCCACAGGAGCCACAGGTCCAACAGGTCCAACAGGCCAAACAGGTCCAACAGGAGCCACAGGAGCCACAGGTCCAACAGGTCCAACAGGCCAAACAGGTCCAACAGGCCAAACAGGTCCAACAGGAGCCACAGGATCAACAGGTCCAACAGGAGCCACAGGATCAACAGGTCCAACAGGTAAAACAGGTCCAACAGGATACACAGGCCAAACAGGACCTACAGGAGCAACAGGTTATACTGGTTATACCGGTCAAACAGGTCCAACAGGAGCAGGATTTACAGCAGCTCAAATATATGCTACTACCATTCATTGGGATCCAAATGTAGGTGCCTCTGGATCATGGACACTCACATCCAATCCTTTGGCACTTGGATGGAATGCGGGACAATCAGGTCAAGGAACGGGTGCAGTGGCATTAGGTTATCAATCAGGACAAACAAATCAAGGACAATATGCGATAGCCATAGGTTCAAGTGCAGGACAAAATAGTCAAGGACAACAAGCCATTGCCATCGGTTATCTGGCAGGAAATCAAGGTCAATCAGGATCAGCTATTGCAATTGGTGTTCAAGCAGGAAATCAAGGTCAAGGAACTCAAGCTATAGCTATAGGGTATTATGCAGGAAAACAAACTCAAGGATATTATGCAATTGCATTGGGTTTTCAGACAGGAAAATTTAGTCAAGGAACTTCTGCAATCGCAATAGGTAATGTTGCAGGACAAGTAAGCCAAGGACAATATGCATTAGCCATCGGTTATCTGGCAGGAAATCAAAGTCAAGGAGATAATGCTGTGGCAATAGGTAATCAAGCAGGACAATATGGGCAATCAGGATCAGCTATAGCGATAGGTGTTTCTGCAGGACTATCAGGTCAAGGAGAATATGCTGTAGCCATCGGTCTTCAAGCAGGATATTATACTCAAGGAGACAATGCCATTGCGATGGGTCGATATGCAGGACAACAAACGCAAGGACGAAGTGCGGTAGCCATCGGTCGAAGTGCTGGAAGAAATATTCAAGGAGACTTTTCGATTGTCATTGGTTATTATGCAGGGCAAACTGGTCAAGGTTCAAATTCTATAGCCATGGGTAATCAATCAGGACGATTGAGTCAAGGAGCATATTCTGTAGCTATGGGTTATTATGCAGGACAATTGGGTCAATCAGGAGGAGCAATTGCTATTGGACAAAAAACAGGACAACAAAGTCAAGGAGATAGTGCTGTAGCCATTGGTTATTATTCAGGACGATTTAGTCAAGGACAAAATGCTGTGGCAATAGGTCAAAATGCAGGAAATCAAAGTCAAGGAATAAATGCTGTTGCCATAGGTAATAATGCAGGACAACAAAGTCAAGGACAACGTGCTATAGCCATAGGCTTTCAAGCAGGATATCTAAGTCAAGCAACAAATGCTATTGCCATTGGTTATCAAGCAGGACAAAGTGGTCAAAGTCAAAATGCTGTTGCCATAGGTAGTTTTGCTGGAATTTTTAATCAATCAACACAAGCAATAGCCGTTGGTCAAGCTTCAGGATACAATAATCAACAACAATTTGCCATTGGAATAGGTAATCAAGCAGGAAATGCAAGTCAAGGAACTGGTTCTATTGCAATGGGTTATTTTTCAGGAAACATATCTCAAGGAACATACGCAGTTGCAATAGGTTATCAAGCAGGACAACAAAGTCAAGGACAATATGCACTAGCCATAGGCTTTCAAGCAGGACAAACAAATCAACCAGCTAGTAGCATCGTTCTCAATGCATCAGGATCAATATTAAATGGTGTAACTGCCAGTGCCTTTTATGTAAATCCAATACGTCAAGTGAGTGCGGGTGTAACTGCAGCAGGTTATCCTATGTTTTATAATAACAATTCAAATGAAATAGTGTACAATATAGCCAAATCCTTCATCATCGACCATCCTCAAAAACCCGAATCTCATTATCTAGTGCATGCTTGTCTAGAGGGACCCGAAGCAGGGGTATATTATCGTGGAAAAGCCACCATTACGGACGGCAAATCAATTAAAATCACACTTCCAGAGTATGTAGAATCATTTGCAACCAATTTTACTATTCAAATCACTCCTGTTATGATGACAGAAGATGATCCTATCCCAAAAATATATGGAACCTCCGAAATAACAAACAATGAATTCAAAGTTTTTGGTGAGATCCATACAAGTTTTCATTGGGTAGTGTATGGTGAACGCCAATCTATTCAAGTAGAACCTAGAAAGGATAAAGTGCATGTGTCAGGTGACGGACCTTACAAATACATTTCAAAATACAACATGTAATTTTTTATTATCATTCATACATTATAATAAAAAAGAATACTCCACTCCAGTTCAACGAAAACGAAATCCAACATTGTTGGTTCTTATTGCAGGTGAGATCGCAATATTGCTTTGTGGAAACAAAATTTTCCGTGATTTGATTTGTCTTATACGCTGCATTTCTGCTTGTCTTTTCAAATGATTCAATACCAAGAGTCTTTTTCTCTCAAGCAATGACATAGGTGCCTGTTTTTCAATGACAGGAATTTGATGTTTGTTTTGCATTTGAAACATCTGTTGTTGTTGCATTTGATTTTGCATATTGACTCTTTTATATTGTTGTTGTTGTTGTTGCCACATAGGAGGTTGTATCATCTGCAAAGCACCATCGACTACTTTCATATTGAGAGAAGCCAATATATCATCATATGTCATTTGTCTAGGTTTTGGTCGTTGTTGTTGTTGTGGTTGTCGTATGGTTTCATGCATTTTTACCGAAGATTGATTCAAATCCAATTCTTCTATATCATCTTCATCCTCATCCTCATCCACATCTTCTACATAAAAATCATTTATTTCTACATTCACCTTATTTTCTCGAACGTCTTCATTTTCAGCAATACATAATTCCATGATAATGGTATAATTATAAGAAAGATTATTCTTTGCAGTATAAAAACTCATTTCTAGACCTATACCTAGACCTTTGCACATTTACGAAACAACAGCAACCTCTTTGTCAAAAGAAGAAAGTATGATTCTCTCTTCCTCCGAATAACTGCGTTCCTTTTTGAATTTACTATATTTGATTGCCTTATCCTTTTCTACATTTTTTAAATAATAATGAGAAGCATAAATTAAACGACAAACAACGTCATCATCATATATGCATTCAATATGCAAATCTTTTATTTTTCTTATATGACGAAGAAATTTGACGCAATTAAAAATATTGGAATCATCTTCGTCTCCAAAATGTATTACCATAATGCAGTGATTTCTAGGAAATTTGATACGATCTTCATATTCATACAAATAATAATAATAAGAACAATCAAGATCCAATGCAAACTCCGCAATTTGACTCTTTATTTCTGACACGTTATTGTGTTTCAATATATTAATACTAATTTCAATGTTGTAGCCCATTACTATTTCTAAATATTTAATAAAATCCCGATTTTTTGAAAACCCTCATTTTACAAAAATGGACAAAACAAGAAATGAACAAAACAAGAAATAAAGAATAAATAGTAATACAATATATAATACAATATAAAAATGATTCCAAATAATTGGACAGGTGGTGGATTAACAGACGCAGCAACCTCTAATTATTCAAAACATCAAATAGCCAATACGCAAAATCTGGGTATTTCTACCAATCTAGGTCAAGACCAATCATTTATTGTTTCTGCATCGAATCTGACTTTTAAAAATGTTATAGTCGAAAATATTACCATTAATGGAAGTGTTACATACAATGCCATTACCAATGGTGGTGCAATTATATTGGGTCCTGGTGCAGGAACTACAGGTCAAGGAGCTCATGCCATTGCGATAGGGTATTATGCAGGTTATTATGGCCAAGGAACCAATGCTATTGCGATAGGATATGAAGCAGGATACTATGATCAAGGAACTAGTTCTATTGCACTTGGTTACGAATCAGGTTATACAAACCAAGGAGAACAATCGATTGCGGTTGGATACCAATCAGGATATCAAGATCAGGGGTCTCAATCTTTAGCTATTGGATATGAAGCTGGATACACTAATCAGGGTTCCCGATCAGTGGCTATTGGATATAAAGCTGGATATTTAAATCAGGCATCACAATCTGTTGCTATTGGATGGTCATCCGGTTACCAATCTCAATTACAACAATCAGTTGCCATCGGGTTCAATTCAGGATACCAAAATCAATCAACATGTGCAATTGCCATAGGTTCCAAGGCAGGATACCAAGATCAAAGATTTAATGGGATTGCTATTGGTTATTACGCAGGTGTACTTTCACAAGGACAAAATGCGGTTGCGATAGGTTCTAATGCAGGAGAACAAACTCAAGGACAAAATGCTATTGCCATTGGTTATCAAGCAGGGCAACTTAGTCAAGGATCTGGAGCCATTGCTATGGGGTATCAAGCAGGACAAATTAGTCAAGGATATTATGCTGTTGCGATTGGTTATCAAGCAGGACTTCAATATCAAAGACAAGGTGCTATAGCGATGGGTCAAAATGCAGGACAAAATATTCAAGGAACAGGTGCTGTAGCCATAGGTACAAGTGCAGGACAAACAAATCAAGGAACAAATGCTGTATCCATAGGTAATCAAGCAGGACAAACCAATCAAGGAACCAATTCTGTAGCCATAGGTTATCAAGCAGGACAAACAAATCAAGCAGCCAATACTATTATTATTAATGCAACAGGAACAACATTAAATAGTAATACAACAAGTGCCTTTTTTGTTGCACCCATTCGTTCACAAGCTGGATCTGTTGGATATAATGTTTTATTTTATAATGCAGCAACAAGTGAAATCATCTGTGATACTTCCAAAACTTTCATCATTGATCATCCAAAAAAACCGGAAACACATCATCTAGTGCATGCTTGTTTAGAAGGACCCGAAGCAGGTGTGTATTATCGAGGAGAAGCTAGTATTCGTAACGGAAAATATGTGAAAATTACACTTCCAGAGTATGTAGAAAAGCTGGCAACTCATTTTACGATTCAAATCACCCCCATTTATTCGGATTCTACTAATGAAAGTATTTATAAAACATCAAGAATTCAAAACAATTCTTTTCAAGTATATGGACAAAATGGAAGCTTCTTTTGGTTTGTTTACGGAAAACGCCAATCTATTCAAACGGAAGTTAGAAAAGATGAAGTGAAACTATCTGGTGATGGACCTTATAAATATATCTCTCCAATGTAAAGTAAACGTTGTAACAAATAATACAAATAATACAAATATATATTACAAATATATATATTACAAAATATATATATTATAAAATAATGGCAACATCACATAATCTATTGACTTGGCAACAACAAGGTGGAACAGATCGTGCAGCAAAAAAATGGATTGTAAGAAACAATTTAAATAATTCACAAAATATTGGTGTTACCAATACTATTGGACAGAATAATTCCAATGTTATTTCAAATTCAAATATTATCACACGTGGTGTCACCATTGAACAAAATATTACTATCAATAGCACATTTGTCTATAATGCAGTTATTAATGGTGGTTCATTGTCTATAGGACAAGGTGCAGGTCTAACAGGTCAAGGATCTAATTCTGTAGCCATTGGTTATTATGCTGGACATCAAAATCAAGGCTCTCAAGCTGTTGCTATTGGTTATTATGCAGGTTGTTATGACCAAGGAAATCAATCCGTAGCTATTGGTTATTATGCAGGGGTAACAGGTCAAGCATCACAATCTATGGCAATGGGATATTATGCAGGTGCAATATTTCAAGGATCACAATCATTGGCCATTGGATATAAAGCAGGGTTTTATGAACAATCATCACAATCAGTAGCGATAGGATACTATGCAGGATATACAAATCAAGGATTTAAAAGCTTGGCAATAGGGTATAAATCTGGATATGAAAACCAAAATCGATCATTATCCATAGGATATTATGCGGGATATAAAAATCAAGGAACAGCATCTATGGCCATTGGTTATCAAGCTGGACAATATGATTGTGCATTTTCATCAGTTAATATTGGTTATCAAGCAGGACAAACTCAAATAGCAGGAGGAGGATTAGCAGCTGTAGCCATAGGTAATCAAGCAGGACAACAAACTCAAGGACAACGATCTGTTGCAATAGGCAATCAAGCAGGAAATATAGGTCAAAGAGATTCTGCTATTGCCATTGGTGTTGCCGCAGGAATTCAAAATCAACAAACGGCTGCGATTGCCATAGGTAATCAAGCAGGAAATCAAAGTCAAGGAACAAATGCGATAGCTATAGGTCAAAGTGCAGGACAACAATCACAAGGAACAAATGCCATTGCAATCGGTGTTCAAGCAGGAGCAAATAATCAAGGACAAAATGCTATTGCCATAGGAAATAATGCAGGATTACAAATTCAAGGAACGAATGCTATTGCGATTGGTTATCAGGCAGGACAAACTAATCAAGACCAAAATAGTATTATTATCAATGCAACAGGATCAGTATTAAATAGTGCAACCAGTAGTGCCTTTTATGTTGCACCCATTCGTTCGCAGTTTGGAACTCCATTAGGAAATTATTCATTGGTTTATAATGTAAATTTTGGATCAACAAATGAAATTATTTGTGATACTGGCAAATCCTTTATTATTGATCATCCTCAAAAACCCGATACACATCATCTAGTGCATGCTTGTTTAGAAGGTCCCGAAGCGGGTGTGTATTATCGTGGAGAAGCTAGTATTCGTAACGGAAAATATACAAAAATTACACTTCCAGAGTATGTAGCATCCCTGGCGACTCATTTTACGATTCAAATCACCCCTATTTATGAAGACGAAGACGAAGATGATAATAATAATGAAATACAAAATAGTATAGGATACAAGACAACAGAAATAGAAAACAATTCTTTCTATGTTTATGGAGAAAATGGAAGTTTTTTTTGGCTTGTTTATGGTGAGCGTCAATCTATTCAAATTGAACCTAGAAAAGATGAGGTGAAAGTATCTGGAGATGGACCTTATAAATATATTTCCAAATAAACCCTTGAAGATTTTATGACGTATAAGATTTTACATAATAATAAAAAAATTATATAATCAAATAATAATTATATAATAAACATTATGAAATCATGTGGAAAAAATGGTAATGTATCATGGAGAAAAAGTGGTGGTCTAGGAAATGCAGGAACAAATAATAATGTAAGAAATCATATTGGAAGTTCTAATAACAATGATATTAGTTCCTATTTAGGACAACTTAATTCAAGTATTGCAACAGATTCAACATTGATAGTGCAAAATATATATGTTGAAAATTTTACTATTAATGGAAAAGTTACTTATTATGGAAGAGTGAATGGAGGATCCATCTCCTTAGGTCCAAATGCAGGTTTAACAGGACAAGGTGCAAATTCCATTGCGATTGGATATCATGCTGGTGAAATAACTCAAGGTAATGAATCCGTAGCGATTGGTTACAATGCAGGACAACAAAACCAAGGAAATCAAACATTGGCCATTGGATATGAAGTAGGAACTATAAATCAAGGCAATCAATCCATAGCTATGGGTTTCTATGCTGGACATCAAGATCAAGGAAATCAAACATTAGCCATCGGTTATTATGCAGGATATACGAATCAAGGATTACAATCAGTAGCTATTGGATATGAATCAGGTACAATAAATCAAAGTTCACAATCTGTTGCCATTGGTTATTATGCTGGTAATAATAATCAAGGAATAAATTCTGTGGCATTGGGTTTTAATTCAGGAGAATCAAATCAAGGAATAGATTCTGTTGCAATAGGAAATGGTTCTGGAAGGGAAACTCAAGGTTTTCAATCAGTAGCATTAGGTGTTGTATCAGGAACCATAAATCAGGGAAATCAGTGTGTTGCTATTGGAACAAATTCTGGATACTCTACTCAAGGAAATCAATCTGTAGCCATCGGTTTTCAAGCAGGAAATCAAGGTCAAGGAATATCCAGCGTTGCAATTGGATCTTACTCTGGAGTTAATACTCAAGGACAAGAATCAGTAGCATTAGGATTTGAAGCAGGAAATGGAGGTCAACAACAATATGCTCTAGCCATTGGTTTTAGAGCAGGAAAACAAATACAAGGAGATTCTGCTGTGGCCATAGGGTATTATGCAGGATATTCAAATCAAGGAACCAGTGCAGTGGCAATAGGAAATAATGCAGCAGGTCTAAATAATCAAGGCCAAAATGCTATTGCCATTGGTTATTATGCATGTCAAAATAATCAACCTGCAAATAGTGTTTTTATCAATGCAACAGGAGCAACATCATTTAATAATCCAGCAGCCAGCACCTTTTGTGTTGCACCCATTCGTTCGCAGAATGGAGCCCCTGGATTCAAGCTGGTTTACAATGTAACAGCAACAAATGAAATCATTTGTGATACTTCCAAAACATTTATTGTTGATCATCCCCAAAAACCCGATACGCATTATTTGGTTCATGCCTGTTTGGAAGGACCCGAAGCGGGTGTATATTATCGAGGAAAGGCCGTCATTGCAAATAATGATTCAACAATTGTCACTCTTCCTGATTATGTGGATGCATTGGCCACCGATTTTTCGATACAAATCACTCCCATTTATACAAAAGAAACTGCACACCTGAATATCCTATTGAAAACGTCCAGAATCGAAAACAACCAATTTCGAGTGTATGGATCCTCTTGTTCCTTCTATTGGGCCGTCTATGGAAAACGACAATCCATACTTACTGAGCCTAGAAAGGAAGATATTCACGTTGCTGGAAATGGTCCCTACAAATATATTAGTCCTATTTGCTGTTGATATCAAGATCCATGATTTTTTCTAATCCCGTATATTCCAAGATTCCGTCCTTTTTCAATACGTTTACACCTTCCATAATGACTTTTTTCTGCTTGATCAACGCAGAATACGTCACATTATAAGCCGTTTGTATTAAATCACTCACATCATTGTCAATGATCTCTTTGTATTTTTCACTTAAACTAGGATAAATCAATTGATTTCCCATACCATAATAGATGACCATTTTTTGTGCCAGTTTTAACGCCTCTTCAAAATCATTGATGGCACCACTACTGACTGATCCTATTCCATAAAAAATTTCTTCTGCAATTCTTCCTCCCAATAAAATCGAGAGATGTTCCAAAAGTCCTTCTCTCGTATAAATATTATCCTTGTCCTGTTCAAAGAGCGTGTATCCTGGTGTATTAGGTGAAGACAAATTGATAATGACTTTACGCATTTTAGAATGGTTTTTGGATACCATTCCCATGACTGCATGACCCATTTCATGAATCAAGATTTGATTCATAATGGCCTCGGAAAATTGATGCTGATTGGGTTGCCATCCTACCATTATTTTGTTCAATACGATTTCCATATCCTCTTTGGAAATTTTCTCTCTATTATATCGCAATGCATTCAACATGGCTTCATTCAACAGATTCTCAATTTGTGCTCCCGAGAGACCTGATGTTGTATCTACCAAATCATTAAATATGACCCCGGATTCATCATAAGGTTTGCCTTGAATATGAATATCCAGAATGGCCTTTCGTGTTTTTTCATCTGGCAATCCAATAAAAATACGTTTGTCAATTCTTCCTGGTCGCATTAATGCGGGGTCCAATAAATCGGCACGATTCGTTGCACCAATCAAAAAGATTCCTTTGTTGTTTTTAAAACCATCCATGGCTACCAACAATTCATTCAATGTATTGTCTCTCTCGGAAGAGGATGTTTCGCCATCAGATGATCGAGTGCGTCCAATGGCATCGATTTCATCAATAAACACGATACATGGAACATTTTTCTTGGCTAGTGCAAACAATTCTCTCACACGAGAACTTCCGACTCCCACATATTTTTCTTGGAATTCGGATCCAGAAACAGCAATAAAACTGACATTGCATTCTCCTGCAAAGGCCTTTGCTAATAGCGTTTTTCCATTACCGGGTGGTCCTTCCAAGATCAATCCTTTGGGAATACGCACATTGTATTTTGAATATTTTTCATAATTCTTCAAAATATCTACACACTGCATCAATTCGGATTTGACATTTTCATATCCACCAATATCTGTAAATCGAAAGGGGTGATTGACTATGACTTCAAAATTTTCTGATTTTCGATCCTTGCCACCATTTTGCATATAATGATTCCAATGCATATTTCTCCTTCGATCCATTTCGGTTTCTCTCGATTTTGTATTCATGTTTGTATTCATATTTTCATTCATATCTGCATTCAATTGAGGAGGCATTATTCCTTGAAATATAATATGGATTCCTGATGTGGGTTGCATTTGGTTTCTTTTTCTTTGTTCTTCTACTTCTTCTACTTCTCTCTCTGAAAAAGTATCCTCTGTTTCTTCTGTGTCCTCTTTTTTTGCTTGTAGAATTTCTTTTTTGATTTCACGAATCATTTCTGTAAAATTGTTATTTTTCTCTCCTTTTTTCTTTTTCTCTCCAAGAATGAGTTTTAAATATTCATTGTTTCCACCATCATCGTCATCGTCGTAATCGTCGTAATCATCGTCATCTTCATCATCGTCATCATTATCGTCGTGATCATGATGATTGTTTATTCTGTTTTTGGAAAAATGGTAATTCTTTTTTCTTCCATTATTGGTTTCTGGTGTATTGGATGGATTGCTGCTTTGTAATTCCAAATGTTTACACATAAAACGATTTGTTGAAAAGGTAAATCCTAAAAGAACGGATGTTTTTTGTAAAAAAACAGAGAGAAATAAGGACAAAAACAACAATTTCATATATTATTATCAAATACTATAAAAATTGATTTAGAATTTATCATTTTATTCTTTATACAAATTACCATCCATCCAATTATAAAATCATGACAACAACTACAACTAAAAGCCAATTGCATCCCATTTTATCCAACAAACATTCTCATCCGAGAGACAAACATCTCGTTTTTGATGAACCCACGCACAAATATACGATTTTGACAGATCCTCATAGCAAATATACCTCCGTAACAACATGGAATCATTCTCATTTTCCTCATTTTGATGCAGACAAGATCATTGGAAATATGATGAGGGGCAAAAATTGGAATTCCTCCAACAAATATTGGAACATGACCTCTGCTGAAATCAAAGCACAATGGAAAAAAAATGGCGAATCCGTATCAGGTGCAGGGACAGATTTGCATTTTGACATTGAATGTTTCATGAATCAAAACATCGTGGATGAAAAGGATGAGCCGATTGATTATACACATCAAGAATTGATAGAGATTTATGAACAAGATTTGAGAGAAGGAATATTGCCTCCTAATGTCTCGGAAGAGTGGGACTTTTTCTTGACATTTGTTAAAGCCTATCCTCATTTGAAACCTTACAGGACAGAATGGATGATTTATGATGAAGAGTTGAAATTGGCGGGTTCGATTGATATGGTCTATGAAAATCCTGATGGATCCTTGACTATTTATGATTGGAAACGAGCCAAAGAAATCGTGAAAATCTCTTCCTTTAATAAATTCGGTGTCACTGAGGAAATCAATCACATTCCAGATACCAATTTCTGGCATTATTCTCTCCAATTGAATACCTACAAGGCCATTTTGGAGAGAAAATATGGGAAAAAAGTGGGCGAACTCTTTTTGGTTCGATTGCATCCCAACCATCCGCAAAAAACATTTGAATTAATTCCTTGTGCCCATTTGCAAAACGAAATCAAGGAATTGTTTGATCCACTCTTGAAAAAATATTCGTAGATAGCATCCGCATCCTTTGTATATGTTACATGTCGAATTCCATATAATGAATAAAAATACAAAAATAATATAAAGATAATATAATTTTGCCTATTATACAGACATGGAAAATATACTAGAAAAACTAAAACAAATACAAGATAAAAAGACCACTTGGGAGAATTGGAGTTTAGAAGAAAAAAAACAATTATTAGATTTATATGTTGTCATTTCTGAAAAAGAAAATCATATATTTGATTTGATATGGGATCATCATGGTTGTGATAGTTGGGAAGATATTTTCCGTGATTATGGTAGAAACTATTTGAAAAACAAGACAATGGGTGTAAAAATAGCAATCAAAGAAATAATGGAAAGAATAAAAAATGGTGAATATGATGAAAATGAGGATGAAAATGAGGATGAAAATGAGGATGAAAATGAGGATGAAAATGAGGATGAATATGATAAAGATGATAAAGATGATGAATATGAAGATATAAAATATAATTGAAAAAACCATATAAAAAATTCATATACAAAAAAGAATATAAAACCATTTTCTTTTTATTCTTCAAATAACTCATGCAATTCAATACTTTTTACATGACCATGAATTCTGTTCTTTTTGCTTATTGGATTTACTATTATTTCTGCAGAAATTGGGCCATAAGAAATCGTCTTTTCCAACGTGTTTTTCATTTTGCCAAATATGGTATAATGACCCCCCTTTTCCAAGTCATGGAACTATATTATTCATCTGTTTTCAATAATCCTTATGGATTGAGTCTTGAAGATCAAGAGGAAGAGGAAGAAAAAATCGAGCAAAAAGAAGAAATCAAATATGAAAACAAGTATCAAGACAAGTATTTGTTGTTACAAGAGAGAGAACTTTCAACAGAAGAATTGGACCATTTGAAAAATAGTATTCTTTTTGAACATACACCTATTGGAAATGTCATCATGTTTTATGATAACAAGAGGGAAACCTTTGTTTATTTTTCAGACAATGCTATGCCATATCGTTATTTAGAAGTGATTGCCAAAAAATATGTCATCATGAACAATTGCAAATCCATTTATGTGAATATGGAAGAGGAAATTGAGCAAGCCAAGAAAGTATGGGAGGAAAATGTAAAGAAACAGAGAGAAAAAGAGGAAGAAGAAAAGAAAACGATTTCTGACAAACCCAAGAATGTATTTGCACAATTGAAAAAATACAACAATGTCAGTTTGAATTCAGCCAGTATTCCTGTTCGCAATTCGAATGTTGGTGGAGGAGCTACAACTATCAAACCATCTTTTAATTCCATGCAACAACCCATGCAACAAAACCAACGAAACCAGCAACCAGAAGATAGTATATTAAAAGGAAGATCCAATCGATATTCTTGTGAAGGGAAAATGGCGAATTTTTCTTTTTTGAAAAAAGTGGAAAAAAAAGAACTAGATAAACGATTGAATATGAGTTTCGCAGAATTTAAGAAAATGCAAACGCATATGGAGCCGGAGCCGTAGATTGGTTGTATTGTTCCGTGAATTATATTATAATCTTTTTATAATATAACTATGTTATCATCAGTAGCCAAATCAGCTACCCAATCCACAGCAAAATTTGTAGCTCCCAATACTTATAAAAAGGTAGAAAATTTGAATAAAATGGCTAAATCTGTCAATAATCCAACGGCTGCTATCAATCAAGCAAAAGATCAAGCAAAAAAGGCAGTATTGACCAATGTAAGTCCAGAGATTAGAAACAAACTCAATCAAGCCCAAAGTGCCGTCACATCGGCCTATCATACTACTATGAATTCCGATGAAAAACATTCAGGATTCATTGGTCCCTTGACCCATTTTGTAAAATCTTTATTGAGTAAAGGGTTGACCTTTGGAATCACTCTTTTGGGGAACGCGTTGGATATTCCCACTGCAGATGTCATGAACAATCCAGATTCATTGATTGACCGATTCAATGAAGCACTAAAAACCCCTGAAACAAGAGCCAAATTAAGTGAATTAGCGCAACGTATTGGCCAACAAGGATCCATTATTATTGACTCTGTAGCTCCACCTGTAAAAGAAGCACTTGTCAAGGCCATTGATATTGGAGAAGTCAGTTTTACAAAAATAGGACAATCAGGAGTCAAAGCTGTTATGGATGTTGTAGGAGTTATTCCAGGTATAGGTGAAGTAGTGGAAGGAATTCGTGTGTTGGATGATATTGTGAAAGCAGGACAAGCAGGAGTAGAAGCAGTTGTAAAGACAACGACTATCGCATCGGATGCTGCATCTGGATCGATAGATAATTATAAACAATTGACGGCTGCGGCAGCACAAGCAACACAAGCAACACCTAGACCTGTTATTCAACCTACACCTGCTACGACCTCTGCTACGACCTCTGCTACGACCTCTACACCTATCTCCAAACCACTTATAATACAACAAGGTGGATTGAAAAAAAAAATGAGAAATCAAACCCACACACGCAAGCAAATAAAAAAACGAATTCAACAAAGTTTGCACAAGTTTAAACAGACTAGCAAAACAAAGAAATATCCATCATTTGGTGAAAACCGACCTATAAAAAAGAATAAATTCTAAAGTAATACTATGAATCTACAACAATACGGATATGATCTCAATGAACTGATTGACTCAATTGATGATTTTGGATATGATTCTATAAAACAAGAAGATACTATTGATAAACATGCTGAATACAATCAAATCGAAATAGAAAGTGAACGAAGACACAGAAGACATTATTTTATTATTACATGCATTATCATTGCTGGTCTATTTGTTTTTTATGCAGTATCGATTGAATACAAAGATATATTTGCTGATTTTTTTCATTTAAGCAAACATTACGAAGTATACAATACGGCCTTTCATTTGATTCTTGTGCTAATGCTTGAAATCACAGCGTTGTATTTTTTTGAATACGTCTCGAATGTACCTGGATATGAAATCATGGAATATGATATTTTGCATGAAAAATCGTTGGATTGATTTTGCTTTTTTTTTGGTAAATCAAATAGAAAATGATCTTTTTACTTCATTATAAAATTTCTTATTGTATTATGACAAGAAATGTTATGATATGAATACTTTTGATTATTTATTTATTTGGCTGTTGTTGTTGTTGTTTTTTTTGCTGGTTGTGATCCTGTTGCACCTTCATATATTTTATGAGTCATTTTCCAAACGAGTTTATGGGTGAAATGATAGACAATGACAAACACAAGACCATGCACCAATGCTTTGGTTAATAACTTTGATTTGGGTGGTAGACTAAGTAAGACTCCGGGTGTCAACACGACAAACAAAACAAAAAGGTAAATAAGCATGAAAATGTGCATAGTATATATAACATATAGATTTTTCTATTTTTCAATTTTCAATTTTCAATTTTCAAAAATCCATTTGCAAACGTCAAATTCGAATCTCAAGTAGAACTTTCTTTCTTTTTTTTCCATTCAACATATCCCGTGCTTCGAACCAAATTAAACGAAGTTCCTAAATGATTTTTCGCGATGGAATAGGCCTTTTTTTGATTGTCATTCAACTGATGTAGATACTGCAAAATAGTTGTTCTCTCTTCTTCTGAATATCTTGTCATGTTTTCAGGCAATGCACATTCTTCCATCATAATTATACTAGTATTCTAAATATATTTTGAATGCTTATTTTCTACAAACAATATTTTCGAATCAATTTTTTATACAAGAAACCAACAAGAAAACCAACAGAAAACCCAACAAAAAAAGAAAAATCAATAAAAAAATTGAAATGCTTTTTATATTCAATAAAAAATAAACAAAAGTATTTGAAAAACAATTTAAAAAACCAAACATAGAACATGGGATCTCAAAAAAAGCAAATATTCCGATACAAAATGACGCAAGTTTGCATGGATGAAATAGAACGTTTTTCCAAAATACATCAATTGGATGATCGCAAGACATTTCAAGAATCTTGGAAAAAATGGACGGAACAAGAGGAAGAATTGATTGATTCTGAAGTAGAGAGATTAAACGAACTCGGTATTGCAAAAGAGAGAAAAGACATAATAGAAAAAATGTATGTCAGTGCAAGATTTTATTATAGAAAAAAAAAAGCTGAAACCGAATCCGAATTCGAATCCGAAACCAAGTCTAATGACAAAACCGATAAAAAACCCAATTCCAAATATATTTGTCTTCGAAAAGAAATGTTAGATGCAATGGATAGACATTTGTCCAACAAATCGAGAAAAAACAAGAATGAAAAACCATCCGAAAGTTACAATACCTTTTGCATCATTTATGAAGATCTCTTGAATGAAGAAAGAAGACGATTACACGATCAATATGAAAATGAAAAGCAAATAAATGACAAATTCAAAAAGACTTATAAAAACAGATATTTCTCTCTCCAAAAACAAGCATAGTAAAAGTAAAAAGAGTAAAAAAATATTCTTATCCAAGATATATGAATTTCCATTCCAATATATGTGTCTTTCTCTCCAATAAAAAGAAAAAAAACGTTGAAAAAACAAACAAACCTTTTATGATTATTACGAAAATCAATTCGTATTCTAACAAGGCGATTTCGCTTTCCAACAAAATAACAAAGATTCCTCAGTATTCTTTGTTTTTTTTGCCCTTTCATAGTGTAGAGAGAACGATAGATGGTCAATTCTATGTCTTGAAAATGGATGCAAAAGGGAATGAGTATATTTCATTTGATCACTTTTTTCTCTCGGGAAACAAGACATTGAGAGAAAAAATGGGACAAGCCATTTGTAGTTACTACTATTTATTACAAACCTTGCAAAGAATAAATGCATACAATATGAATGATATGAATTTATCAACAGATACTATTGTGTTTGATCCAAGAAACAAGACACCTCGATTACTCATCTCTTTCTCTCAACAATCCAATGAATCCAATGCATCTGTATCTGTATTGAACAACATATACAAGCATTTGCTTATTGATTTGCAAGGAGAGAAGAAGAACGACTTGTTCATCACTCAAACCGAAAACGAACCCAATCATTGTCACCATTTTTTCACCATTTTCTCTCACTTTCTAGATGAAACAAGAGAAACAGATCCTGTGCTCGCATATAAAGAATTAGAAAACCAGTTTATATCAGCAAAGATTTCATAAATCGTTACTGAAATATGACTCTTGAAGAATATAAATAGGACATTTTTCATTCTTTCAAGAGTTTAATCATCTTTTTTGACATTCTTTCTAGACTTTCCCATTTTTTTCCCTTTTCTACTTTTTCTGCTTTTCTTGACCTTTTTCGTTTTGCTTTTGACAGGTTTGGATCCATCGACAGGTTTGGATCCATCGACGGGTTTGGAACCCTGAGCAGGTTTTTTATAGACCTTTTTTGCATCTACCATGGCATCTTTTAATTTGTATCCTTCTTTGTGTTTGTTTTCTTTGAAAAATTTCGAAACCAAATCAGTCCAAGCCGTCATTTTTATATATTATCACAAGAAAAAATTGAAATAAAATTTTTATAATATAATATTGACAAATAAAAACGCAACAACAACTATCAAGATGGTAAAAAATACAAAAGGTGGATCTTCTCACAAATCACAAGCACGAAAACACACATCTACTGATGTAAAACAGAATGTATCACGAACCCGTTTGGCAACAGACGAGGATGAAATCTATGCACAAGTAGTCAAATTATTAGGAAATGGAATGTGTCATGTATTGTGTCAAGATGGAATGACCCGATTGTGCATGATACGTGGAAAATTCCGATTTCGAGGAAAGAGAGACAATTTGGTCACCAACAACAAATGGATTTTGGTCGGTTTGCGCTCGTATGAAAGCGAAAAAACAGATAGTAAAAAAATGCAAAATTGTGATTTGTTGGAAATTTATACGGATCAAGACAAGGAACGTTTGAAAGCACAAGCACCTCTAGTCAATTGGAAACCCTTTATTTGCAATGACATGACTCATACATCTGGATCTGCTTCAGGTTCTGGTTCTGGTGGAACAAGTCTTGACAAAATGGACGAAGAAAATTTGGTCTTTACTGATGAACGCGAAGAAGAATACAAATTAATCCGTGAAAAAACCATGAAAGAAGGAGTTCCCATGGCTTCCAAAATCGATTTTACAATGAATATGGAGGAGGACAATGATGAAATCAATATTGATGATATTTAGATTCCGTTTAGATTCCGTATACGACTACATGCGTAGTAGGCTCCCATACTATTATTCAAAAAAAAATAAAAAAATGACAAAACAAGCTAGTATGTTGTCATTTTTTTTTGCTGCCTCCTGTAAATATATATAAGATAAAAGGTTATGTTTATAAATGTCTACGTTCCCTAAGGAAAAACGTTTGCTGTAAGGAAGCGGAATACTATTTGCCACTGAAAAGAAAATATACAATAAAATATAGTTCTTTTCAATGGCCAGATACCCAAAGAATGTTTCCTTCTTCAAAGGTATAGGCACCTGGTGCCCAATCATATAAAGTGAACATTCTTTAAATAGTTTTTCATGCAATAAATATAAAAATAATAATGATAAAAATAATAATGATAAAAATAATAATGATAAAAATAATAATGATAAAAATAATAAAGATAAAAAAATTGATTTAAAATTTCTTGAAATACTTATTATTAAAAAACTATCTTATATAACACAATCCCCTCCTGCAAAAAAAGAATGACACTAATGACCATGAGCAAATCCACTTTCAAAGCCTACAAATATACAAACTCAGACAATTATGGATCAAAACATTTATTCAAAAAAACACCGATTCAACCCGTTGTGCCAAAAATAAACGACGAATCCAATTTTCCAACACTTATAAAGGAATCCAATGTAAATAAAAAAGAGGAATCTACTTTGTCTTATACCAATATGTTTTTACCTGATGAACATCTAGAAGATACCGGCGAGGCTTTAAACAAAGACATGATTACATTAACCTATGACAAACACCGAAAATTATGTATTTCACCGGAACCGAAAACGAAATCAGAGGTAGAACTATTTTCAAACGCAGAAAAAATAGATTTCGCATCCTTGGTCCATATGTGGAAAAAAAGACAACAAGATTTTATTGATACTTATGGACATGATGAATATTATAGTCTTTACAAAACTCATTCCAATTATGAAATATATACGGATACAGATTCAGAGATTGAAAGCAATGGAGAGAATTACTTGGAAGAATATTGGTAGAACAAACAAAAAAATAAAAAACAAACAAACAAATAAAAAACAAATGAGTTTGTTTACTCTTTTGCATTTTATCCTCAAAATATAATGGATTTAGAAGCTGAAGAATTCAATGAATTAGATGTAAATTGGATTCATGAATTTGAAAAGGTAGATAGTGAATACAAATATTTTTACAATGAAGATTGTCAATCAATACAAATACATTACATCTATATCGACAAACACAAAAACATTGAAAATGTCCGTAAAGACATTTTTTTCCTGAAAGACAATTCCATTTCCAAAGAGGAAATGATACGATTGCTCAAAAAGGCCGCCTTTCACAATGACAAAAAATATTCAGTATTGTCCATTTTGCAATACAATATGGATATGGATCCTGCAGATATCAAACCCTATTTGAAAGATGATGTTCATTACGATTTTTTGAAATCCATCAAACATCTTTCTCCCGTCTCTTTTTCGAAAACCATTCATATTTTACAGGATCTCAATGACTTGATTTTTCTTTTTTATGAAAACGTCCATTCTACTACCAAAAAAGTGGTATTGCATAAATCGGGCCAACCACACAAGACAAGAAAACGAATAGAAACAATCATAAAATAGAACCAAAACCATTTAAACCTTTCTCTCGACATTTCAAATAATGACAACAAAAAATCATGCTTCATTACCTGAAATACATTCCCATCCTATTTCATGGAGAGAAAAGATACTCCAATTGAATTATCTGCTTGTCCGCACTGACAACCAAGACACTCTTTTCTCTCTATCTACTCTTTTGAGAGACATATTGAATGGATTGCAAGAGAATGTAGAAACAGGTGAAATCAGTGTGGGAGAATATACAGAATGTATGATTGTTTTATACAAAATGACGGCATATACTCGCGATCTAGTTGCAGGCAAAGGAGAATATACCTTGGCTTATATGATGATTGTCGTATGGAATGATTTTTTTCCCGGCTTGGCGAAATATGCCTTGGAATGTTTTGTTCTCTCTCCAGAACCTTACCTATCACAACCCTTTGGATCTTGGAAGGACATGAAATATTTTTGCGATTACTGCTTGGAAGACAATGTGCGCAAAAACATGGATTTGATTCAATACGCTTTTTCTCTCTTGAACAAGCAACTCAAACTGGATGAATATGCACCCACAAACAAATTGTCCTTGGCTGCCAAATGGGTTCCGAGAGAAAAATCCAAGAGATTTGGATGGGTTTTTCATTATTTGGCAAAAGATTATTATCCAAATTGCAGTGAGAAAAAGGCAAACATGCAGTATCGCCGGTTGCTCTCTCGACTCAATGCTGAATTGGATACGATTCAAATCAAAATGTGTAATTACGAGTGGGATACGATCGATCATACCAAGACGACTTCTATTACATTAATGAAACAATCCAAAACTTTGTTGAATTTCAATGAATCTGCAAGTATCGAGAGAAGACTCTGTGCGAATTATTTGAAAAAAGAGATTTTGGAAAACGAATTCAATAAAACGTTTATGAAAGGAAAACATATTTCCATGTCTTCTTTTGTGGAACGTGCTATCTATCTGCTGGAAGAGGAACAAAACCAAGCAATCCAAACCCAAGAAACCCAGGCAAACAATGAAAACCAAACCTTTTCTTATTTGAAAATGTTGTTGAATTCGCAATGGAAAGACCACACTTTCTTTCTGGAAGATTTCAGCAATCCAATACTTCCTTTGATAGATACTAGTTTACCGAGAGAAAAATTGTATGAAGCGATTGGAATGGCCATTTACTTGGCAGAAAAATCGACTCCAGGTAGACGAGTCATGACATATAGTTCCATAGCAACGTGGCACAATCTAGATCATTGTAAGGATTTTACAGATAGGGTAAAAGTGATTATACAAGATAGAGAGAAAGACTGGGGATTGACACCGAATTTATCGTATGCTCTGAATAAAATAACAAGTGTCATGACGGATTGCCACATGACACACGATGAAAAAGCCACCTGGACCTTGGTTGTTTTCTCTCCATCATCTGCATTAACTATAAGAGAAAGCATAACTCCTATAAAAATAATCTATTGGAATATGCATTCGGATGATTCCTTTTTGAAAGTATCAAATAGTATAAAAGAGAGAAATATAAGTATTCTGTCTGGCAATCAGTCGAGTTTGTTGAATGTCTTGAATGCGAGTTCATACTATACATTCGAGAGAAAGGAATGGATGGCATGGAAACAATTGAGAAAATTGGTAGATCATGAGAGATACAAATGCATGGAAAAAAAGATGAAAGAATGGATTTTATAGAAAATTTTTGTTTATAAACATATTTATTAAATTATTTATTTTTATTTTTATTTTTATTGATAACAAATAAAATGTCATCATATCTATTTTTATTTTCTCTTAGATCATAAATTTCAATAAATTCTTTGAATTCATTTGGAACAATTTTTTTTAAATCTTCAACCCAATCCATAGATTGAACATCTTCAATAATGAAAATACCATCAGGTTCCAATAGTTGTAAATAATTTTCAATAAAAAAAATCATACTTTCCAATGAATGTGGTCCATCATCAATTAAAACATCAAATTTCAAATTTTTATTTACAAATTGATTATTAACAAAATAACTATTATATGCATCAAAACAACCTAAAATTATTCTTTTATTGTTTTTAATTTCTTTCCAAATATCTTTTATTTTAATAATATCCAATCCATAAATAGTTGCATTTTTAAAGTAATCATGCCATAATTTTATACTTCCTCCTTGAGAAATTCCTATTTCTAATATTTTATTTGCAGTTTCTTTTTTACTTTCTAATAATTTTTCATAAATATCTAAATATGAATGAATAGTATTTTTATCTGTTCTATCATTATTAATTAATTCAATGAGTGACATTTTATATAATATATTCAAATATTATAAATATCATATATTATCTATATAAATAATATATGAATGTTATTTGTCTCATAACTTTTCAACCAAATAAAATGTGGTGTGATTTTTTAAATTTATTTAATAAATATAAAATATTTATTATTGTGGATGATAATAATTTTGACTTGTCTACTTTTATAAATAATTATTATAATATAACATTTGTAAAAGTAGAAAATGAGAAATGTAAATTAAATGGTTATATAAATACAAATTTTATTCTAAATAAATTAATAAGTGGTTGGGATAAAGCATTATATTATTTTGGTATTGAAGAAAAAAATTACGATTTTATTTGGTATATGGAAGATGATGTATTATTTTATAATGAAGATACTATTATAAAAATAGATAATCAATATATCAATGATGATTTATTATCTAATAGCTTTGGAATAAATAGTGATGGAAATAAAGAAACATGGCATTGGAAATCAATAAATATACAACAATACTCACCACCTTATTATAATGGTATGATGTGTTGCGTTCGTTTTTCAAAAAAAATGATGAATTGTATATATGATTATGCTTATAAAAATAAGACATTGTTTTTTTTAGAAGCATTATTTCCAACACTTGCTATTAAAAATAATTTAAAATACAATAATCCTATTGAATTTAATAAGATATATTACAGACATAATTTTAAAGGAGAAAAAATAAATATAAATATTTTATATCATCCTGTAAAAGACTTAAATAAACATATTTCTTTTAGAAATTTTTTAAAATAATCAGCTTTTGAAATGTAAAAAAGGTGTAATAATAAGATACAATATTTTTAGAATATCCCTGATTATACACTCAATTGAGCGTATAATTAGGGAAGAGTAAATAAAATACTTACATCAAGACATTATCAAAAAAGTTCTAAATAGTCTATATTTTATTTTTAATTATAATTTATAGGTTCATTCAAAATTAAATTTTTTAATGTTTCATCTACAAAATGAGTATTTTCATTGTATTTATTAAAATAATTCATATCTCTAATATTCTCTACCTCTATATTAGATACATCACCTCTGGTCATTTTCACTTTTTTAAAAAATTCCAACGATTGAATTGGATAATGATTCAATCGTATTAACTGATTGGCTATACGAATGCGATTTTTATCAATATAAGGAATATTTTTTAAATAATGTATATGTATTTGATTAACATTATTAATAAGAGATGTTTTAAATATATATTTTGTTTCTTCCCACATTTCTTCTTTTCGATGAACTATCGCAGTTCGTATATCTTCTGGATGTTGTTCTAATCCGTCACTTCCAAACATCAACCAATTACAAAGCACATAATCAAAATGATTTTCCAAATTTTTTAACTTCTTGGATAATTTTTTATCTACACCATAGAAAAATTCATCCAAATCACAAACTATTAGCCAATATGTATTGTTTTTAAGATCAGCATTTTTAAATACACTTTGATAATGATGTATTTGTTTGTGTTTTTCTGGTAAATAAAAATAAGATACAACTCCTTTCTCTATATATTCTTGCAATATGGATAAAGGATTATCATCGCTTCCATTGTCAATCAAATAGAAATGTCTTACTCCTTGCCATAGATAATGTTCTATCCATACTTTTAAATTCATGGTTTCATTTTTAAAAATGGCCAAAACGGATAGATAATGCATTTTTGTATATTTATTTTATATATTTATATATTTATATATTTATTTCTATAAATGTCCGTATCTATATTTGAATATATTACATCTATATATGATATACTATTGTTGATAATTTCACATATATAATATTTTATTATTTTATTATAATTGATCGGTTCATTCAATATTAAATTTTTAAAAATTTTATATTTTTACAAATATATGGAAAAAATTCTAATTACTGGAACTGGACGTTGTGGAACGACTTTTTTAATTAAATTATTTAGTTTTTTAGATTTTAATACAGGATACAATAGAATAAATTATAAATCAACTATTGCATCTAATTGTAATTCTGGTATGGAAAGAAATTATAAAGAAGATTATTATATATTAAAAAACCCAAATTTTATGGTAAATATAGAATATATCGTAAAAGATACATCAATAAAAATAAAAAATATTATAATACCCATTCGTGATTTAAAAATGTCAGCAAAATCCCGTGTAAAACACGATAAACAAGAAGGAGGATTATGGAATGCGAAAGATGAATTATCTCAAATAATTTTTTATAAAGATATATTAACAAATTATATATTTATTAGCACTAAATATAATATAAATACAATATTTATAGATTTTGATAAAATGATAAATGATAAGAGATATTTATTTATTAAATTAAAAAATATTTTAGATGAAAAAAATATTGATTTTGAAACATTTTCGTGTGTGTATAATGAAGTTTCATTATCTTCTAAACCATAAATTATATTTTACAATCGCCATTTAAAAATGGCCAAAACGGATAGATAATGTATTTTTTATATATTTATTTTATATATTTATTTCTATAAATGTCCGTATCCAATGTTGATATTATAATAGCTAGATACAATGAAGATTTACATTGGACATTAGAAAGTCCATTTAATGAATATCAATATATTGTATACAATAAAGGACCTAATGAAAATTTTGAAAAAGCAAATGTGAAAAAAATAATAAATGTAAAAAATGTTGGAAGATGTGATCATACATATTTATATCATATAGTTCATAATTTTGACAATTTAGCAGATATCAATATATTTTTTCCAGGTTCTATTCAGTTACCCTATAAAAAAAACAAAGCAATTGATATCTTAAATAAAATAAAAAAGAATAATTATAAGTGTGCTATTTTTATAGGAAAATATAGCAAAAATATTTTACAAGAATTCAAAAATTTTCATATTGAAAAGTATCAAGCATCTGATCCTCAAAATAAAATAATAAACAACGAATCTCAATTAAAACCAAGTATTTTACGACCTTTCAAAACATGGTACACATATCATTTTGGAAATTTATGTGTCCATATTTTCACAGAATGTGGTATTTTTTCTATTCATAAAAACGATATAATACAACATGATATTTCAAGATATCAAAGATTATTATATGGATTATCTTTACATTCAAATCCCGAAGTAGGTCATTATTTTGAAAGAGCATGGGGTGCTGTTTTTCATCCTTTTCAATTTACAAAGGTGTTTCTTGTTGAAAGGTAAACTCTTTATCGTCCCGTCCATACTTTCACAATGGGTTTAATTGTTTTTCTCTCTTTCGTTAATTTCTCATAATATTCATCATAATTGTATCCAAAACTATACGCAAAAATAGTTCCAAACAAGGATGCTCTTTCATATAATCCAGGGCATTCCAAGCAGAAAATGATTCCAAATATGCGTTCCAATGCACATCGATCATCTCTGCATTTCACCACACTGATTGCATTATCCAAATTGTATTTGTTCACAATATGTTCTGCAAAAGTATGTTTGACAACACTTTGCACTCCAAAACATCCATTCCATCGTTTTCGAGAGAGATTTCGAATGAGCATATCACTATAATTCAATTTTCTGGCGATTTTGACTGCAGCATCATAATGCAATTTGTCCGATTTAAAATGCCAAATAGGAATCACAGGTGCTTTGATTGCACCAAAAGGAATTCGTTTGTGAATAAAAACGGAATCGTGTATAATGACGGCTCTTTCAAACCATTTGTTCCTTGCATAATAAATATAGGGCAAAAGTTCTCCTCTTCCTGGATACTCCGATTGAACAATTTGCACATTTTTGTAATTGAAATCAGCCTTTACAAACCGAGAATTGCTATTGTCATCAATAATCACTATTTTTGCGTAAGGATAAAAAGAACGCAATAATTTGACATTTTGATTCCAATATCGATTTGTAGATTCGGAGTTGACATGACGGGTAATTATGAATCCAAAAAGAGTATTGACAATAGTTGAGTTTGTTACTGCAGTAGTTTCTACCATGGTTATTTCATCTGCAATATTTTGGTATGTATCTTCCTTTGCTTGTTCTTCTACATTTGTATCTTCCTCTGCATTTATATCCGCATTTGTATCTATATCTGTTTCTGCTTCCGCATAGTATTTCTCTCCAAAATCCTCGTTTAATTCCTGTTTTTCCTCTTTTTCGTCTACTTCTTCGGTCTCTTGATCAGCATCAGTATCAACATCAAATGAATCATCTTCCCGAATTTTTTCAAAAAAATCCATACTGCAATTTTTATGTATGAATATAAAATAAAAATTGAAATCATCTTTATATTTTCATTAATCTCCAAATTACCCATATTCTAAGCAAAAACTCCCCCCTAAACAAATGATTGGAACTACACGATACAATAATGAAACATGGCTTCAAAGTTCTAATTATCGAGAAAGAAATCAAATTCCATGCATGTATTGTTCACCCGCCCCTTTAACTTGCAAATTGGCTATCAATGACCCTCTTTTCATCATTGAAATGAACAATTCAACCAACAAAATTCTCGGTATTGGTTATATCCGCAATACTTATGAAACAGGCAGATATTACAAAGTATATGATGATACCAATTATAATCGTTATGTTTACAAGGGCTCTTTCCGTATTGATCGCAGAATTCTTGAAACAGAAAATCCACGATTGCTTGACATTCTCGATTTTATATTATTTAAAGGAAAAACACATTTAAAGAGAGGCAAAGGAATTACATTGTTTCCAGAAAAATTAAAAAAACACGATATTTGTAAAGAGGTGGATTTGTTGAGAGAAATACAAACATTGTTTCGCCAATCTTTTCCTTTACTCAAAGAAAAAGAAGAAACAAAACAAGAAGAAACAAATATAAAAAATCTCTCTCTCTAATATAATAATGAAACCAATAGATACGAATGTAAATAATTATACCTTGTCTGAATTGTTAACTATATTAGATATTGATACACCTACTTCAGAAAATATTATAGAAAAGACCAATAAATACATTATACGATACAATAGTGAAAACAATGAGAAGATGATCTATTTTTTCAAGAATATACAAAAAAATTTATTGGAATATGTGGAAGAATTAGAAAACGAAAATAACAATGAACCCGCTGAATATCCTCCAGCAAAAAAGCAATCCATGAATTGGTGGGAAAACGAAGCCTTGCAACAAAACGATCCTGTGCAAAAAGACAAAATTACGGAACGCAAACAGAAAATCGAAGTATTTGACAATGAACAAGTGCCCATGAAACGACAACAATTAGGTGTTGGCAATACATTCAATGTCCCCGTGGCACAAGACTCGTTGAATCCCAATTTGAAAAACACCATCAATCGCATCATTAATTTAGATAGTCAATATCGTCAATCCACCTCTCCCAATGAAACATCGAGTGATTATACATTAGACTTGTCTGAACCTTTATTGAATGTCCTTTCCCTTTCTCTCTATTCTTTTCAAATACCCTTTTCCTGGTATTCCATCGACACTGGATACAATTGTTTTTGGATTAGCATCACGGATCCTGTCGTCAATGCTGTTTTTCCCATCAATATTATCATCTCTCCAGGCAATTATACGGGTCCCACGTTTGTAACCGCATTCACTTTAGCCTTGACTAATGCATCTATTACTCCCGTTGCAGGTGTTCCACCCATTACGTTTAACCAGGCAAGTGGTTTAATCACAATCAATTTGTTTGGTGCTACAGCAGTCGTTCTAGGCAATACATATACTATTGACCAAACCACACTACTTACTTTTTTTGACCCTACTGGTGCTCTTGCTTGTTGTGATACTTCTTCTTGTTGTTCCTCCAATAACAATCAGCAATTGGCCATCAATCAAACATTGGGGTGGATCATGGGATATCGTGTTCCTTCTGTATTAGTAGATTTACTAGGAAACACTGCCAGTGCGGTAGCCAATTTTACCGGTCCCAAATATCTAATATTGGTGATTGACGATTACAATCAAAACCATATCAATAGCGGACTCGTAGGAATCACAGAATATTCCAATGTATTAAAATTGCCAACATATTATTCACCTAGTATTCCATATAATTGCACACCAGCCAATCCCAATATAAACAATTTAAAATTCAATTCCGCCGTTTTAGCCAATGATGTGAACGCAGGAACACTTTTGATGGACAAGTTAAATACAAATTACAAACCAACCATTACCATTCTTCCGAGTGCACCTCGTATATTGACCCAATCACAAATCTACACCATCAATGAAATAATAAAAAACAATGACAAATCCACGAATTTCAAATTGATGGCTCCTACTACATCTGATACTTTTGCGGTTCTTCCTGCCAAAGTGGGTGGAATGACCACAGGGGAAATTTATGTCGAGTTTTCTTCTTCTCTCCAAGTAAACAAACGAGTCTATTTTGGACCCGTGAATATCTCTCGATTACGAATACGTTTGTTGGATGACAAGGGAAACAATTTGAATTTACACGGCGCGGATTGGGTAGTAACCTTGTTATCAGAAAATTTGTATCAATACTAATTGGTCCCGCAGTTACTTGATTTTTTATGAAATCATCAAAATAAAAAATCAATTGTATATATATGGAAAACGCATTGTCAAATATAACCAATATTCTAGTGAAAATATTGACTTATGTAGGTGTATCAAGTCCCTTGTTATTATTCTTTGGTTCCATCTTTCTGCTTCGTAACAAAGCCAATTTGCTATCTTATTATATTTTCGGATTATTAGTGAATAGTTCGATTAATTATCTCTTGAAAGGATTGATCCGACAACCTAGACCGAGAGAAGATTTACATGTATTTCATACTGAAGGAAAAGATAGTCAACACAAAAAACGTTATGGATTTGATAGGTATGGATTCCCATCAGGTCATGCACAAATAGCATTTTATTCACTTGGGTTTCTCTCCAGTGCATTAAAAAGAGAGAAACATTTCTTACCCATATTGTTTCTTTTTATATTTATTGCATGTGTTACATTGTATCAACGTTTTGCCTATAAGAATCATACTGCCATTCAATTAGTTGCGGGTTCATTGATTGGATTCTTTATCGGATATTTGGCATATTGGATTGCCGAGAGAAAAATAGCAGGACCGATGAAAAGAAAAAAGGATGACGATGCTTTTGCTGCGCTATATGCTTAGATTATTTCCTAGTTTAGTTCCTTTTGTTTAGTTCCTTTTATTTTTTTTTATAGGTTTTGTTTTTGGATCTGCGATTTTGTCGTGTTGTTTTCGTTTTACCGGTTTTTGTTTTATTAGTTTTCAGTATTTTCTTGGCAAACGCAGATATTTTCTCTCGATCTTTCCAAATGATGATGGCATTTTTCTTGAAATGTTTGCGGTATTGAGGACGCAGTTTTAAAAAATCGTCAATACAGACCCATTTGATTTCCGATTTTTCAAATATCTTGGTGGTTTTGATAATGGTAGGATCCAAATTCTTTTGCAGAAAAAGTTGATTGTTGTTGTAATAAAAGGGTAATTTGTCATCATATTCAATAGGCAATAAAAACATTTTGTATTTTCCGTCAAATAGGAAATCATATGTTCCTTTATTCATCTTGGATTTCAACTCTTCTTTGGATCCTAAAAATCCCGTCAATTCTTCGGTTCCTTCTCTCAATGCTGTTTCAGCAAAGGATTCGGAACCATCTGTTCCTCCACCAAAATCACTAAAACCTAGACTATCACAATATTTGTTTTCTTTTCCTAGCAAGAAATACAATTTGTTATGAAAAATTGAAACTGGTAAAATACCACTACCCATTCTATATATATATATGTATGTAAAAAAGTATGCAAATACATTGACTATCTAGGAAATAAATACACCCTCATCTGTTTCATCTGCATTCATTTGAGGAAATTTAGGAATAGGTGTGTATTCAATTGGTGATTTTAGTTCTGGATCCACTACATTTGCATCGGTAATAGGAGGTGTTACTATGACCACATTATCTGGGGAAATAATATTGGATTCTTCCTCTTCCTCTGGTTGTTGAACGGAGTAATATCCATACAACGGATTAGTGTAATAGAAGGAGGGATAGTAATAATTACCTGAAACATAATCTGTTCCATATCCTCCTCGTCCAGGAACATATCCATATGTTTTTCTATAGGGACCACTGGATACAGGTTTGTAACTACTTCCTGGTTTGAATCCTTTGTTACCACCACGACCACGACCGCGACCACGACCACGACCATAGCCATGAGATCGTGCAGGAGCACTACGTGCATGACTACTAGCTCCACGACTACCACGACTAAATCCTTCAACAATAGTTGGTTTATTGAAAAGGTGGAGTATAACGAGGATACATATAAACAAGAGTATAAGAAAAACTATGTAGTATACATATTTATTCATAATCATGATACATATTATGAATAAAATAATTCATTTTTTTTATGATGCCATTTTTGCTTGTGCTTTTGCTTGTGCTTTTGCTTGTGCTTTTGCTTGTGCTTTTGCTTGTGCTTTTGCTTCGAATTTTTTTAAAACGGCTGCTTTTCTTGAGGCACCTTGTCCAGCACCTTCAATTAAATCATATTGATCCAAAAAATGACTAAATAATTCGAGAGAAACTACAAGTAAAAACAAAACCAAGATAAAATATAAACCTTTTATCATTCTATTCTATACACACATTATATCCATAAATTATTAGTTTGTTTATTTTTGTCTTGTTCTAGATATTGTTTTTCTTCTGGTTCATCTTGATATTGATATGGATTTTCTCCTACTCGTTTTTGTTTTTCATAATCATTGAATATTTTATAACATCTTTCCGTATTTTCTATGAATGGATTTGTCCAGCAATCCATGGAATTTGCTGGTTCAGGTTCAGGTTGATCTTGATATTGATTTTCTTCTACTCGTTTTTGTTGTTCATAATCATTGAATATTTTATAACATCTTTCCGTATTTGCAATCAGTGAATTTGTCCAGCAATCCATGGAATCTGCTGGTTCAGGTTCATTTATATCATTCAAGTAGGAGGATGAGGTTTGTGAAAAAAGGGACGAACCCATTTTATATTTAGGTTTTGATAAATTATTCGATATACGTGTAAAAATTTTATCTATATTATTAGTTGGTTTATATTTGGGCTTAGGTTTGGGTTTGGATATATTATCTAAATAGGAAGCAGTTAGAAAAGGATATTGATTCATATAATAGGGTGAATTCTCATCGGGAATAATTGCATTTATATTTTGAATATCATATATATTATCATTTAGTGGTATTTGTGTTTGTAATTGCATTTGTTTTTGTGTTTGTGTTTGCTGTTGATCTTGATCTTGTCCTTGCTGCTCTTGATCTTGTTGCTGCTGTTGTTGCTGTAGTTGCTGCTGCTGCTGTAGTTGCTGCTGCTGCTGTTGTTGCTGTAGTAGTTGTTTTTGTTGTTGTTGTTGTATTGTATCTTTGATTTGCAGTTGTTGTCCAATTTGTGTCTGTTGAGTTAGTGGAAGAGATGCTGGTGCTAAAATAGATGGTGTTATTTGTGCCACAACAGGTTGTGATTGTTGTGCTGATCCTGAGCCCGATGATGAGCCTAATGATGAAGTTGTTCCTTGTGTTCCTCCTTGTGTTCCTCCTTGTGTTCCTCCTTGTGTTCCTCCTTGTGTTCCTCCTTGTGTTCCTCCTCCTGTTCCTCCTGACCCTGCACCTATTCCTGCTGTCCCTGGTATTGGTATAGATCCTGTTCCTGTTCCTGATGGTGTTTGTCCTTGTGTTATTGCTTGTAGAAGGATAGGTCCTGATCCTGCTCCTCCCCCTGTTCCAAATCCTATTCCTGTTCCTTGTGACCCTGGTGTTGGTATAGATCCTGTTCCTCCCTGTGTTCCTCCCTGTGTTCCTCCTTGTGTTATTGTTTGTAAAAGGATGGGTCCTGATGTTGCTGCTGATGGTGGTGGTGCTGGTCCTGTTGATGTGCCCCTTGGTCCTGGTGCTGGTGGTCCTGATTCTGTTTGTTGTGTTGTTCCTGCTGGTGTACCCCTTGGTGCTAGTGCTGTTGCTGCTGCTGATGTTGCTGCTGCTGATGTTGCTGATGGTGGTGCTGCTGCTGATGGTGGTGCTGGTATTACTGGTCCCGCTGTTTTTGGTCCTGGTACTACTGGTCCTGCTACTGGTCCTGCTGCTAATTGGGATATTTTTGTTGTTATTGTTCTTGCTGGTGCTGCTGGTGCTGCTGGTGCTGCTGGTGCTGGTGCTGGTGCTGCTGCTGCTGGTTTTACTGGTGCTGCTGCTGGTTTTACTGGTGCTGCTGCTGGTTTTACTGGTGCTGCTGCTGCTGCTGGTTTTACTGGTGCTGCTGCTGCTGCTGGTTTTACTGGTGCTGCTGCTGGTTTTACTGGTGCTGCTGCTGGTTTTACTGGTGCTGCTGCTTTTGGTGTTGGTTTTACTGGTGCTGCTGCTTTTCCTTGTGATGGTGCTGCTTTTCCTTCTAAACCCTCTATTATTTTTCGTTGTTTCTTAACAAATTCGATTGCATATATGCTTGATACAAGTATTAGTAAAAAAAAAATGATACAAATGATATAATGTATATGCATAATTGGCATATATATTATAAATATAAATATTTTGGTAGATAACACGTTTCTTTCTATTTATACTTTTTTGGTATTGCGTCTCTTGCGGCAGAATTTACGTTTTGTTCCTGAAGCATATTTGCAAAAACGCCGAGTTCTACCGCACGCTCTTTTTCCCTTTCCTATACAAACACTTTTCTTCATGGTTTTTGCCATTCCTATTGTATAATATATGAATAAAATAATTTTATAAAAAATCATGTTGAGCATGTGCTAAAAGAATTTTGACGTTCTCCCACATGATCAGTAAATCATCTTTTCTATCTTTTTCGTGAACCTTGGCTACTTTTTGTTCCAAAGCCATTTGCAATCGGTGTAATGAATTCATGTATACTTGAATTTTATCCGTCATTCCTCGGTGTTTGGCTAATACCATCCAGCCTAATTTTTCAAACATTTCCTTATACCAGTGATGTAATCCATGAAAAGTAGAATCACAACATTTACCAGGAATCGTTTCCATAGAAGACATGTGCTTCATAGATTTGGAATGACCACGACCACGACTAGTCTTTTTAGTTTGACGAACCATAGTATATTATATCCGCAGAAAATTATCTAAACTAGCCAAAAAAAATTTCATCTCCGTATATAGTAAATATGTCCAACACAAAAAAAAACAAACAAAAAAAAAACAATACTATGAAAAAAAAATCCGTTTATTTAATAGATTCAAAACAATCAAAAAGATATAAAAGTATGGAAGAAAAATTCGAAAAAATAAATTATGATACCAATCAAAGTGCCGAGGAAATAGAACTAAGTATTTCAAAGAAATTAAAGTTGATGTTCTCTCCAAAAAGTATAAAACCAGAAGACGATTATTATACATTTATTAATTATCAATGGATCAAAGGCACAGAGAAAAATAAATTATTAGAAACAAAATTTTATGAACAATACGATGATTTTAGAATCGTCCAAGAAAAAGTGTATTATGATATCATTGATATTATCAAGAATTATATTAAAAAATCACATACACCTTTAGCTAAGCAAATGGAAAATGTATTGTTATCAGAAACAAGCGGAAATGATAATAAAATTATTCAACATATTTTTAAAACAATCAAAAAAGTAGACGAATTTATTGCTGCAGATGATTTGTATGGATTATTGGCTTTCAACAATCGAAACGAATTGGTCAATTTGTCCAATCCAATTCGCTGGAAAATGATGCCCAATGCCTATGATCCAACAAAATACGCCAATTATTTGTTGATGCCGATTCTTCCCATAGTGGATTATTCCGTTTATTTAGATGATCCCGATGATACGTTGGCTAAAAAACAATACAAGACACTTTTCAAGAAAAAATACAATGAATATTTGAATGAATTGTTTCATGCAATATATGAAAACAAACGTGATGTTGAAGGTTTGGAAGACATGGATGATCAAGTATACGACATTGGCAAAGTTATTTTAGAAACCATGTTTAGTCAATCGGTCCCAGAAAAAGAACCCAATAATTACAACAATGTAGTCAAAGCCAAAGATGCATTGCCCCTCTATGGATTTGATTGGGACAAATTTTCAAAATGCATTGGATACAAGGAAACGCCCGATTTTTTCATTGTCAATAGTTTGAGCTATTTGAAAACCATGATGGAAGTCTTGACCAAATGTTGGAAAACCAAAAAATGGCGTATTTGGTGGATATATATCAATGTGAAACAACAAATCCGTTTCAGTCACAAATTGTATCCCATCTATTTCAATTTTTACGAAAAATATATTGAAGGAGCCAAGATCAATCTTCCAAAAGTCATTAGTCCCATTTTTATATTGTCTCTCTGTTTTGATTCCTTTATTACAAATGAATACATTGACAAATACAAAAATGAAGAAAATGCCACATACACAGAAAAATTTGCCAATGATTTGCGATTGGTATTTATTAACATTCTTGAAACCAATGAATGGCTTTCTCCCAAAACAAAACTATATGCCATTATAAAATTGGAAAAAATGAAAATGGTCATGGGTGTAACTAAAAATCCAAATAAAGACCCTTTGTTGGGATATTCGAGAGATGATGTATGGGAAAACATAGAAAAAATTTACCAATGGAGAAAAGAAAAGTTGATTCAATTGAATAAGAAACAGGTCATTGAATTGCCAGAAGTAGATTGGACCAAATTGAAATTAAATGGCAGACAATGTTATATTGTAAATGCTTATTATACACCCAGCAGAAATGATATGTATATACCATTGGCTTATTTGCAAAAACCATTCATCGATTTGGGAGAACGTGGTATAGAATATTCATTGGCCTACATTGGTTTTACAATAGCACATGAGTTGTCACATTCATTGGATGCAACGGGTCGTAGATATAGTTATGATGGAAAATTATTGAATTGGTGGACTGATGCGGATTTAAAATATTATGATAAAATAATCAAAAATGTTATTGAACAATATGAAGTATTTGCATCCTATGATAAATTGAAATTTGATGTAAAATTGACGATTGACGAAGATCTTGCAGATATTTCTGGATTGGCTATATGTACACGATATTTGATAGATTTTCAAAACAAAAACGATGATATCATACCTATTAAAGTGTTGTCCTTGAAAGCATTGTTTACTTATTTTGCTATTCAAATGAGACAAAATATTGCCAGACGATCATATAAATATCAGTTCATGACAAATCCACATCCATTAGACAAATACAGAGTGAATGTTTCATTGTCTAGAATAAAGATATTCAAGGATCTTTACAATGTGAAAAAGGGGGATCATATGTATTGGGAGCACAAGGGATCCGAACATATTTGGTAGAATCGACCTTTACACCCTTGAAGATATAAAAATATAACAAAAATCTATATTATTGTGTTATATTTTGATCATTTTATTTTCTGCTTTTTCTGGTTTTTTTGCTTTTCTTGCTTTTCCTGCTTTTTCTGCTTTTCTTGCCTCTTTTGCCCCCCTTAAACCTTCTTGCTACTCCAATATCGGGTTGAATATTACTATAATTACAAGTATCATCAAACATATTGATGACTAAATTCATTCCTTGTGAATTCATTCCTTGTGAGTTTAGATATGTATTCATCTCATTTTTTATATACTCAACTATCTTTTGTAACGTAATATTATTGTTTAATGTTAAAAAAAGAGGTTTTTTCACATAATTTATACCATTAACGAATATACTATATATAGTTAATAAGGGTCCTTGTGTATTCAATTCTTTAAATCTACTTTCACCACTATGTTTACCCGCATAAACCTTATTTGCCATACGATTATAATCTGGAGTATAAGAAAATGTTAATTGACCATAATCCATTGGCATTTGCATACTATCTTTATATTCTTGTACATATCCTTTAAAAATATTTGAATATCTATTTAATATATCATTTTTACATTCTTGAAAATAAAGGGGATTCATTTTATTTTGATTTAAATCATTGTAAATTTCGTTTTCATAATCTTGATTAACTAAATTACATTCACCCGGAACGTTAAATCCAATCGTATTCAATGTGACACTTGGTATTTTTTCATATGCGATCGATTTTTCATAAAATCCATTAGCTAAAATAATGGGTTCTTCATGTAACCCCCCATGTCCCATAATGGAACACAATACATAAACAACATTGGGTTGAACATTTGAAGGATGCATAGTGTTTTGACAGGGATTACTATTACTATTACCATACGAAGGAAGCTTAGTGTCTAGAGGGGAATTACCATATCCATATGGAGAACGCATAGTGTTTTGATAGGGATTACTATTACCATATAGAGAACGCATAGTGTCTGGAAAGGGATTACTATAACCATACGGAGAACGCATAGTGTTTTGATAGGGATTACTATCCAGTTGATAACTCCGTGTGTCTAGAATATACGGAGAAGGGTTAGAGTTTGAATTATTGAACATTCCACTTATATTATATAAATAATAAAAATAAACTTTCTAAGAGAGAAAGTACCAGGTGAAATAGCCATTGCGAATGACAGACATGGATTCTTCTCGTGCCGCATGTTTATCCATTTTCTCCGACAATACTTTGTAAATACCCTTGGTTCTTGCAAGACGACTCACATATCCTAAACTCATAATGACAATCAAGGTTTGCAGAATCAATATTTTTCGGTCAGGCAATTTGAAAAGGAAAACAATAAACAAATAGGAAATCATGTATAAAAACAGATTGATGGCGATGCTTAACGCGACATCTAGAGAGAAAAGTCTGGAATAAGGGCAAAGAGGATCCGTGGTTACCAAAAAGGTATTATATAATAGTGGAAAGGCAACCATTTTATATAATGCAAAGTAAATATTTTTCAATGGATAATATATACACAAAAAAAATGAATTCACAAACACGATTAAATGAAACATTCATTGATGTTTTAGAGAGATTGTCTACACTCATGATGAAAAAGGGAGAGATTATGCGTAGTCGTGCGTATACCAAGGCCCAAGAAACCATCATGAGTATTACGGGAGACATTACCTCCGTAGATCAAATCAAAGGATTGCCCAATATTGGGTCTACCATCACGGAAAAATTGACGGAATATTTGAATACGGGAACATTGGCTCTTTTGGAAAGAGAGAAAAACAATCCCATTCTTATTTTCACAGACATTTATGGGGTTGGACCCAAGAAAGCCAAGGAATTGGTGGATAAAAACGTGACTACTCTCTCTCAATTGAGAGACAATCAGCAAACACTCTTGAATGATGTGCAACGGGTTGGTTTGCGCTATTATGAAGATATTTTGAAACGTATTCCCCGAGCAGAAATTGATGAATATGACGGCCTTTTCAAACGAGCTTTGGAAAAAGTACATACTCCGGGTTCCACGTATGAAATAGTGGGTAGTTATCGTCGAGGCGCGGCCAATTCAGGAGACATTGATGTGATTCTTACTTCACCTGATCCGGCTACTTTTACTGCATTTGTAGATGAATTGAAGAGAGAAAAAGTCATTTTGGAAATCTTGTCACGTGGAAAGTCGAAATGTTTGACGATTACGCAGTTGAACAATACATCGGTTGCCAGACGAGTGGATTTTTTGTATACCAAACCGGAAGAGTATCCTTTTGCCGTATTGTATTTTACAGGAAGCAAATCATTTAATACTTTGATGCGTTCTGTTGCCTTGAAACAGGGGTTTTCTCTCAATGAATATGGATTGTATAAGAAAGAAGCAGGAAAAGAAAAGGAAGAAAAGGTGAATCATGTCTTCAACACAGAAGCAGATATATTTGATTTCTTAGGATTGGAATACAAACCGCCTAACATGCGATTGGATGGTCGATATGTTGTCATGAAAGGTGTTCCTGCTGCTACCACCTCTCTTCAATCCGTTCCTGTGCAAGCGTTGTTGAAAGAGAAAAAGACAAGGAAAAAGGCAAGTGGCGAGAGAAAACCCAGAGCCAAAAAGACATTGAAAGTGGCTTCGCCCAAGATACCCTCTCCCATTCCGCAATTGCTCAAGCCTGTCTCTCCCAAACCTGTTTCTCTCGAACCAAGTATACCTGCAAGGACAGAAGTGATAGTTCCCGTCAAGGAGAAAAAGACAAGGAAAAAGAGAAGTGGTGAGAGAAAACCCAGAGCCAAGAAAACATTGAAAGAAGCCGTTGCAGAAAAAGTTCCCTCCCCGATCCCCCTTTCTCTCAAACCTCTTTCACCCAAACCTCCCTCACCCAAACCACCCTCACCGAAACCACCCTCTCCCAAGCCACCCTCACCGAAACCAATCATAAGCAAAGAAAAAAAGACAAGAAAAAGAAAAAGTGGAGAGAGAAAGTCCGTAACAAACAATATAAAAACATCTATAGAAGAACCAGTATCCATAGCTTGTTTTGAAGTCATGCAGAACATACAAATCTTCAAAGAAAAGGGAATCACACACCTTGAAAAATTGAAGGAGCAAGAATTGGAAGACATGATAAAAGCAGCCAATACCATTTATACCAATACCAAACAATCCCTGATGACAGACAATGAATATGATATTTTGAGAGAATATGTAGAGAAAAAGCATCCCAAAAATCCCGTCTTGGAGCAAATTGGAGCACCTGCACTAGAAGGAAAAAAGAACAAAGTGACCTTGCCCTATCAAATGCCATCCATGGACAAAATCAAACCCGATACCAATGCGCTCGCCACCTGGATGAATAAATACAAGGGTCCCTATGTTATTTCCTGCAAACTAGATGGTGTCAGTGGTATGTATTCTCTCGAAGGGTCTCAACCCAAGTTGTATACAAGAGGAGATGGAAAGGTGGGACAAGACATTACCGACCTTTTGAAGGCATTAAAATTACCCCAAGCATCAGCCATCAAGGAAAAGATAGTTGTGCGAGGTGAATTTATCCTTCCCAAGAAGTTGTTTGATGAAAAATACAAGGCTACGTTTGCCAATCCACGCAATTTAGTAAGCGGAATTATCAATTCCAAAAAAATCGATGAAAAAGCCAAAGATTTGCATTTCGTTGCCTATGAAATCATTTCACCTCCCATGAAACCAAGTGAACAAATGACAAAATTGAGAGAACTCGGGTTCGAGGTAGTGCGCAATCAAGTGGAACCCACTCTCTCAAATGAAGTCTTGTCTACTCTTTTGATGGATTGGCGCAGTAATTATGAATATGAAATTGATGGTATTATTGTTGCCGATGACAAAGTATACAAGAGAGAAGAAGGCAATCCTGAACACGCCTTTGCTTTCAAGATGGTGATTTCGGATCAGATTGCCGAAGCCAAAGTCGTGGATGTGATCTGGACACCTAGCAAAAGTGGATATTTGAAACCGCGTGTTCGCATTGAGCCTATTAAAATAGGAGGAGTCACGATTGAATATGCCACGGGTTTCAATGGAAAGTTTATTGAATCAAACAAAATTGGAATTGGTGCTCTTATTCAATTGACACGCAGTGGGGATGTCATTCCTCATATTCTCTCGGTGATTACTCCTGCAGAAAAGGCCAAGATGCCTGAGGAACCTTATCATTGGACAGATACACATATTGATGTTGTCTTGGACAATATTGCAGAGGATGAAGTGGTATTGAGTAAAAACATTACGGATTTTTTCAAAGGGATAGAAGTAGATGGATTGTCTTCTGGCAATGTGAAACGAATCATGAATGCAGGATTCAATTCGGTAGCGAAAATTATCAAAATGAACAAGCAGGATTTTGAAGCAGTCGAAGGATTTCAAAAGAAGATGATTGACAAGATATATGAAGGTATTCGAGAGAAAATAGAAAAGGCATCATTGTTGGATATTATGGTCGCATCCAATTTGTTTGGAAGGGGTATGGGAGAGAGAAAAATCAAGCCTATTATTGAAGCTTATCCAGATATTTTGAGAGACAAGAATTCAACACCCGATCAAAAGATGGAAGCACTAATGAAAATCAGCGGAATTGGAAAAGAGAATGCAAAATCCTTTGTAGAAAATATTCCCCGGTTTCTAGAATTTTTGGAAGAAACGGGGTTGGAAACCAAATTGACAGGTAAATCCAATCCCATAGTTTCCTCAAAGGAAGAAGTTGTTGTGATTTCGGATACATCGCATCCACTTTATCAGAAGCATATTGTCATGACCAAAGTGAGAGACAAGAAGATTATCGAAGAGCTGAAACGGGTAGGTGGAATCCTAGATGATTCAATGGGAAAAAATACTTTTGTGTTGATAGTTAAATCACACGAAGATGAATCCAACAAAACAAAATATGCCAAGGAACATGGTATTCCTATTATGACTCCTGCAGAGTTTATATCGAATTTTATCATGTAATAAAATATAAATAAAATATAAAGACAAATTAGATATTGACATAAATATGAATAAATTAAATATATATGCGGATAAATCAGATATATATGCAGATAAATTAGATGATACATATTATAAAATAGATTTTTCAAATAAATCTTTTTATTTTTATACCTTTGACAATTGTATAATATCCAATACAATAAAAAACAATGAAATATGGGAACCACATATGCATTCGATATTTGATGCATTTATTGATAATAATAGTATTGTAATGGAATGTGGTTGTCATATAGGTGCACATACAATAAAAATGGCATCTTTATGTGATACATTGTATGGATTTGAACCCATGCCTGATTCCTATGAATTATTGAATAAAAATATAAAACTGAATGATATACATAATACAAAAATATACAAAAAAGGAGTTGCAGACAAAGCAGGAATTACAAAATATGAATGGATTGATCCGGGTAACATTGGTGGTTCTGGTTTATCTAATAATCCAATGGGAAAACCTCCATGGTTAAAAAGAACTGAAAAAAATATTGAAGTAGAATTAATGACAATAGATTCGTTAGAATTAGATAAATTGGATTTTATGAAAATAGATGTTGAAGGGTATGAAGTATTAGTTATTGAAGGAGCTATGAATACCATAAAAAAATGTAAACCAATCATTGTCATGGAAGTATGGAGTGATCATTTTTCTAATGTAGATATCAATCATACAAAAAAATTATTCAAAAACTTGTTGGATGTAGGATATAAAATTGAACATGTATTTGGTCCTGATTTTTTATTTACACCCTTGAATAATTGAGTTCATATAAAAAAGAATGAAAATATTTATTCATGATATATATATTATGCTGTATATATATGATGAACATGTATAAAAATGAAGACTACTTTGCTATTCATTTTTGTTAACTAATTGTTGTTTGGGAATAGTCATTTCATTCGCCATCTTTTCAAATGCATTAAAAATTTTATCTACAAATGAAATATCTTCACTACCTCCTGTCCACCATTCAGAGAGTGCGTTTTGTTTTTTAATGCAAATGGAATCACTATCATCGTAGGTAGGATTGTGTTTTTGAATTTTGGATAATTCTCTCCATTGAAAATTCTTGATTCCTTTTGTAATGGGGAATTTATATTTTTCCTTGTCATGGGTCCAACCATTTTCTGTTTTGATATGATGAATTTTTCTTTTGGCATCACTGCAATGAATGGGTCTTTCAATATAAGATAATTGTTTGATATTGTTTGTAAGAAATTCAGCCAATGCCCTTTTGAATCCAATCTCTCCAAATCGATAAAATTCATCGTCCGTGATTTCAAGGGAATCAAAAAAATCATCAATAACAAGGGCATCTTTGCAAGTTTCGTTCAAAAAGAAGTTCAAATTAAAATTGTTGTTGTTGTTGTTAATAGTGGTAGTGGTAGGATGACTGGCAATTTCAATCAATTTTTCATTAGTGCTTTCTTGTTTCTCTGCCAATTCTTGAAATTTTTCTTGGATAAATTGAGTTTGTTCCGTCATCATTTTTTCAAATATATTCGAAAACATTTCTTTCATTGCATCATCATCATCATCGTCATGATAATTCTTCTGTTCTTGTTGCAAGGGAGGGACAACAAGTTCAGGCATGTTTTTCAAATGTTTTGCAGTCGAAAGATGTCTATTGTAATCTGTTTTGTTATCAGAAAAGAATTGGCAATGTTCGCAAGAGTATTTAGCGTTTTTTTGCGTAATTTGCGTTTTTATATGTTTAGCAGTCAAACAATGTTTTTTGTAATCTTTTTTGTTACGAGTTTTGTATTGACAGCTTTCGCATATAAATGTAAAGGGATTTTCGGGGACAAAATTTAGGACTTCTCCCATATATCTCCTAAAGATAATTGTTTAAGTAGTTTTTCCGTAAAAAAATTATGCTAACAACAAATCAATCCCATTAAAAAATAGCAGAGCATAAGAAATTTTTCAGTCACAAAATAAGAAATATCGGAAACTATTTTGGAGATCTGAAAAATGGACAAATATAAATGTCCATTTTTGAAATGCCAAAGTACTTTTGCCAAAAAACTATAATTTTTTCGGATGTGTGGTAGGTTCCCTGGTGTGGGGCTTCGCCCTCCCGAGGCGTAGCCGAGGTTTATAACGTAGTAAAACATATGTGAGCATAAATGGTGCAGTTGTATTTTATGTGTTTTTTATTTGTTAGAATATTTTTATATAGTTATGGAAATTATATAAAAATAAAATAGAAGAATAGAATACATGTCAAAGCAAATAATATTGAATATTCCACAGGATGAAGTATTGCCAGATGAAATACAAAATAGTAGTCCAGAGAGAATGATTTTATTGTTGAAACTGGGAAACGAAAGTTTAAAAACAGCAGAAAAAAAATTTGCCGAGTTCTCTCAAAAAGAAATATATAAAAAGGTGGAAGAAGAAAAGAAAGAAGAAATGAAAAAATTAGAGTATGAATTAATATTGCAGAGAGAAAGGGAAAAAATAGGAAAAGAAAAAATGGAAGAAATTTATGAAAACCAGATACGACAATTAGAAAAGAAAATGGAAATGCAAAAGAGTCAGTTGAGAAATTTGGAAGGAGACAATCGAGAAAAAATACAGATGGAGATAGATAAAGTGCGAGAGAAATATGATTTGCTTCTCTCGGAGAAAGAAAAACAAGTGGATAAAATAAACGATAATTATGAAAAATTAGTAATGAATTCAAACAAAACGGCAAAAGAAAAAGGAGATGATGGAGAGAAAAGTTTTCATGATTATACAGATACATTTAAAGATTTCAAAGGGTTTGAAATAGTAGATATGCATACACAAGGAGGTCAAGGTGATTTTCATTTGTTTTTTGAAGAATTTGACATATTGGTAGATGCAAAAAATTATAAAGAAAAAGTTCCAAAAAGTCAAAGGGATAAAATAAAGAGAGATCTTTTGAAAAACGAACATATACATTTTGCTTGGTTAGTTTCTCTCAATACAAAAATTGATAAGTTTGATAAAGCACCGATTATGTATGAATGGATAAATACAAAGCAGTGTATAGTTTACATAAATAATTTAATGGAATATGAAGATCCATCCAAAATATTGAGAATAGCATGGTTTAATTGCAAAGAATTATTTAAAATGACAGAAGAAGTTACAACAGACTTGAATGAGTTAACAAATTTGAGAGAAATGCAATTCAAAACAAATGATAAGATAAAAGATTTGAGAAAATCCATTCGTGAATTAAATACAAATATGAATATTACCAAAAATATAATTCAATCCATGGATGATAAATTGAGAGAAATGTTGGAGATAGAAAAAAATGAAATGGTAGAATCCAGTTTCTCTCTATTTGATAGTTGGTGGAGTGAAAATATAGAGATAAAGGAAAACAAAAAATTGATATCTACAGATATTTGGAATAATTATAAAAATCAAAACAAAGAGTTGATCAAAGAGTTTGAATTAACAAATGAAAAATTTAAACAATTCATAAAAACAAAGGTTCCAATGAATAGTTTGAGAGAAATATCCAAAAAAGGGGCTTATGAAATTCAGGATATAGATTGGAAAAACAAAACCAAAGAAATAGAAAAAATGGAAATAGAATTAATAGTAGAAGCAAAACCGAAAAAGAAAATTATAAAAACAAAAAATGGTGACCATATTACGTCTGACTATGTTTAGGAAACGCAAATTTTGCTAAATTTGGGAAGGGACCCAAATTGTTTCCTAAACATAGTTGATGATCAAGCTGAAGCTCAATATCACCTGCGACAATTTTTTTTTCAAAAATGGGTTTATGATTTGAGTAAAAAAATAGAGTAAAAGTGGTCGTAATAGAAAATGTAAAGATTACAAAACAAAAAATGGTATTGTAATCTTTGAAAGTAGAGAGAGAAAACTTTTTGGAATACATTTCGTGCCGCCTTCGGCGTCACGGCCGAGCCGTCAGGCGAGGGTATATGTGTGAGCATAAATGGAGTGTTAATATTGTTTTTGTATTGTTTTTCTTTCTTCTTTCTCTCAAATTCTTATATTGATTTTTATATTTGGAGAGAAACCTAGCATAAAAAAGAATAGTATTAGGTGTGATAATAGAAAATTAAAAATGTTAAATACACCATATACGCTCACAACATAGAACGTTACAGCATTGTGACCATAAGTTGTTCAATGGGCATGCAATACTGACTGCATATATGGTCTCAGTTTAGAACGCCAGACCATTGTGACCATAAGCAGTCTAGTAGCTATTCAGTTACCAGACCATATATGCTCTCATGTTGGGACGCCAGACCATCGTGACCATAAGACATTCAATGGGCAAGCAGTCGTGACTGCATATATGCTCTCATGTTGGAATGCCAGACCATAGAGACCATAAGACATTCAATGGACGACAATACTTGACTGCATAATAGTTGTGATGATGTGG
>Ga0114960_10000100_pt1 | contig 63990 bp, 90 predicted proteins | sample C_130625_MF_Meta_FD_92637 | JGI IMG/M metagenome (GOLD analysis project Ga0114960, IMG submission 92637) | Freshwater microbial communities from Lake Croche, Canada to study carbon cycling - C_130625_MF_MetaG | ecosystem: Environmental > Aquatic > Freshwater > Lake | place: Lake Croche, Canada...
AGCAGCAACAGTAACAACTGTATTATTATAATCATTTTCATCACCTACATAACTACCACCATAATACCATCTACCAGATGAATTATATTGACCGTTGTTAGTAGTACCCCATGCATCAGCAGCAGTAACAACAGTATTATTATAATCATATTCAGTACCTACATAACTACCACCATAATACCATCTACCAGATGATTCATATTGACCGTTGTTAGTAGTACCCCATGCATCAGCAACAGCAACAAAAACAGCATTATTATAATCATATTCATTAGCTACGGGTTGATGGTTATAATACCATACATCATAATACCCACTATCATAATAATGTCCGTTTCCAACACTGGAAATCCAACTATTAAGCATTTGTAAATGCATAGCATTGTCAACAGCATAATTATAACCAGATTGATCGCCTACATAACTACCGTTATAATACCATCTACCAGATGATTGATATTGACCGTTGTTAGTAGTACCCCATGCATCAGCAGCAGCATTTGGATCTCCATTTCCTCCACCTCCTCCTGATACAGTTGGAGCTGTTATTGCTGCAAAGTTCAATAACAATTCAGTACCTGAAACATTCGTTGGCAGAGACGTTGGAATAGTTATGGTAGATCCACTATATAAAGCAGTTCCTAACACATATCTAAATCCAGCAATTGAATTATTATATGCAGTTGAGAAAGAGCTTCCATTGATGATGAAATTAGTTTCATTAATAGTTGTAATAACGCCATTCGTTGCAACTAAATTTCCATTCAGATATGCAGTTATTGTCCCACTTGTTCTCTGAACCACAAAGTGGTTCCAAGCATCAAGCGTAACTGCGGTAGAAGTATCAAATCCATATGAATTAGTACTAATACGAATCGTGGACGAACCAACTTGAACAAATGCAAGTAAACCATCTGAAGCATATTGACCAAAAAGTACTTGCACTGCACTTGCGCCGCTGGCAGGTTTAATGAAAGCTTCCCAAGTGAAATCATTAGTGGATATTGCTGTAGTTGATGCGCTTAAATATGAAATTGCTGCATTAGAAGTAGCGGCTTTAATACCACCGCCTTCATCTGACTGAGTTACATTTCCATGTAATGTTACTGCATGAGATGCAGAAGAAGAATCATCATACCAGTTAGAACTTGGAGGAGTATAAACTCCAGTAGTACCAACTACAGTTCCTCCATTATATGATCCAGTTGCAAAATTAGCATTTCCACATACTGTTGCACCATTTGCATTACTTGCCGTATCTGCAAAAATAGCATTTCCACATACTGTTGCACAATTAATCGCAGATCCATAAAATGATCCAGACTGACTTACAATACCATTATTTACTGCAGATGCACAAAAAGATGCATTAGCTACAGATCCCGCATTAACTGCAGTATCTACGAAAATTGCACATGTAGTTACAGAACTACAATTAATTGCATTTCCAGAAAAAACAGCAATCGAAGCAGTTCCACTATTTACCGCAGTTCCCGCAAAAACTGCATTACATGAAATTGTTCCCACATTGATTGCTGTATCGAAAAAATATCCAGAAGAAATTAATCCACAATTTTGTGCATCTCCACAAAAAGAAGAAGCTCCAACAATTACGTTGGCGTTTGCTGAATAGTTGATAGACCCACTATTAAATGTTACGTTACCACTTATTAAACTCATATATTATATTATGTTAAATTAAAAAGAAAAAAATAAATTACAAAAAAACTCCACCACCCGTTAGAATGGTGGAGTTAATTTATAGTTAATGAATATTATACGAAATCGACTCCGAAGAATTCGGCATTTCCATATATCTGTCCATTGAATACTGCTGCGCCCGTTGATACAAAACAAATTCCATCTGGACTTGTTATTGCAGTAGTATCTATTGAATTGGGTTGAACCCATAATCCACAATCCAAATTAACAACGGCGGGAACAGAACCTACCATTTGAACATTAGACGATCCACTTGGAAGTGAGGTGGCATGATCAGTAAATGTATTTTCAGTAAACCAGTTGCCACCAACATTAAACCAGTTAGAATCATCCAAGCCCTGCCAGTAAAGTCCAATACCATCGGGACCAGACATTCCACTCATCTTAGTTGAAACCATTTCCAAACTAGAAGTCCAGTAAGTATTGCCTTTTACTTGGAGTGCGAACGCAGAAGCGCCAGCGCAAATTCTGACATCATGATCAACATTACCTGTATGATATGTAGTTTTAACTAATTCATCTGGAAGTATAACACTACCATTTTCTCTTACAGCAGCACCTTCTAATCTAAATGAATCACAATTTCTAGAAACAAAATCGGCATTTATTAATGCGATTGAATTATTATCTAATTCAACATCAATAATAGTAGTCCAGTTGTTATTTCCAGGGCAGACCTTTCCAGCTACTGAAGAATATTGAGCATCTCCATTTTCCGCGAACTTTCCAGGGCTTTGAACCAATGAATAATTATTTTTTGCTTTTCCATACTCTCCAACAATCAAAGATCCACAGGAAACCGTGGTATTTGTATCACCTAATTTATAAGAATAACTTTTCGCCAAGTTGATTGTATTAGCTTCTTCGAATGGAGATATGGCAGTCAAACAAGAATCAAGATCAGTAACATCTGTTATTGCATGACTATGTCCAGTAACTGATTTACCAGAAGCGATGTTATCAAATACAGAAGTTAATACGTAGCCATTTCTATTAGCTGTAAATGAACCAGAAGTAGCATAATCATCCTCAACTCCCGAAATAGTATTATTAAGTAATAAAACTACATCAGATACAGTTATACTGCTCCCACTAAAACAAACATCATTACTATAAATAGAAACAAGGCAAGCTCCATCGGCTGTGTGATTATTCACATTTAACAAAGCGCCCTCTTCAGCAGCAAGACGGCACCAATTACTTAATGTTTGATAAGCATTTACTCCAGAATTAATTAAGATATAGTTAAAATGATTTACAGTATCAAATGCAACGTCACCAATTGTAGCGGTGCTCAATCCAGTTAAACTAGATGGAGTGCTAATGATAAATGTTTCAACCAAAGTTGGATCAGGAAGAACTGAAGAATCAATGAAACCTGAAACTCCCACACACAATATACAAGAACCAGCGGTTCCGACATTATGTTGAGACTCAGAAGCAGTGCCAAATGTTGCTTGTAATGCATAGGGGGCAAATAATGCGCCAGTTCCATTATTATCAGTATAATAACTCAAACAATCTGAAACGCATTGAGTAGTGGCATAAGATAATAACGTATTTGTTAATGAAGAACTAGTTTCGTAAGGTATGACATCATCATTGAAATCAGATTCTGTTACATAATTGGTAGTTAAGTAAGTGGAATCTGTATATCCAGTAGATAGAAATTGAACCGCTAATTCTACATTATTTCCATATCCAGCTACTGAATCCAAATCAACGCCAGAGATAAAAACTTGTCCAGTTTTTAAATTTACGCTATCAACACAATTATCTGGATTTAGCAAGGGAACCCAATTTGAAATATTATTAAACAAACCATCTCCCAATACAAATGTCATGTATGTATTAGTTGTTATAGCAACACTACCTTTTTTAGCAGCATTCAATAATACTAATTGTCCACTATTTGAAACAACAAATGCGCAAGATTTAATTGCATCTGGTAGGGTTGAAATGTTAATCAAATTATTTTGATTAACTAATGCTGCATTATACGCAGTATCATTAGCATTCAATGTTGAAGCAGTTCCAATATCTGAAGTTTCAACTAATAAATCAAGACATGATTGTAATCCACTAATTGAAGAGATGTATGCACCGTCTTGCGTTATTAAAGTAACGCAGCTTCCAGCTACTGCTGGTTTAGGAAATGTAAATGAACCAGTGAAGGCTACATATGAGCCAGCAAGATCCAAATTTCCACCCGCTGTATGATCTAAATTAAAAGCCATAATTTTATTTTTTTAATAAACTTCTAATTTATATTAGTCCCAGATGATTTTGGTTACGGTGGAGCTAGTTACCCATTGCATACTATTCGTAGAATCACCAGTTACAACTATTTGAATTTTTCCATCTGTGGTATTAGCTACTGCATCGACAAAGTAAACTCCAGATGTATTTACATACGTATCAATTGCTACGTCACCTAGAACTTGAGTTGAACCAGCATTATTTTCTCTATTTGCAGATCCATTAACTTTAAAAGCTGCATAACCAGCAGAAGTGCGGCCAACAACATAAGAACTAAATACAATGTTTGAATAATTCTGCATACATATTTCAGCGACTGCAGTTGCGGAATTACTATTAGTTACTTGTTTAGCTACCAATTTACTAACTTGAGCTTCTCCAGGATTAGATAATAATCCAGCACCTTGGGCGATTTCATAAGCCTGAACTGTTTTTGCAGCTTGGCCGAGAGCTACGGAATAGCTTCCACATGCTTGATTATAATGTGGATTAGCGGAACTTGCTAAAACTGCAGAATATCCACCATCTCCAACGCAGAATACCGTAATAGAAGCTAAACATCCAGTCAATGATGTCACATCTGACATTACATGACCATGACCAACATTAGATTTAGAATTGAAAACTCCAGTAGCAACTCCAGTTGTAACATAATCAAGCATTAAATTTGAAGCTTCAGAATCAGTTAGGTAATCATTCTGGATAGCAGTAATTCTGGAATCTAATCCAGAAATTGCATAACTAATTGTTTCTGTATCATAAATGGTAGAAGAGTCAGCAACTTCAATATCTGAAGTGGTTAAAGTAATTACTCCATTAATTGGAGATAAACCATTAATTCCAGTGATGCTTCCTACTGAAGCCGCGAATTGTGCCCAGTGTGCGATATTTGAATAATCAGATTCTTTAAGAATGTAGTTTCTATTTGAACCCGTAGCGATTGCAACGTCTCCTTTTTGAGCGGATGTCAAGGAAATTAAATCTCCAGAATTATTAACAATAAATGTATCAGTAATAGCTAAGTGAGGAATAACTTCATCTGGAATCTTTCCATCATTATTTAATTGAACTACATTACCAGCGGATAATCCAACATCTAAAGAAGCCGCTGAACCAGTAGAAGAATTAAGAACGTAATCTTCTAGGGTTGTAGTTATTTGGGTTGTGGTGGAATAATCAGCTAATGTAGTTGATAGAGCGCTTGTAGTCTCATAGTCATTCAAGGTTGTTGTCAAATCTGTTGATAAAACATAATTAGACAAGCACTGATGCACAAATCCAGTGGTAGCATAATCAATTAAAACAGAAAGATTGGCTTTTACAGTTGCTAAATCTCCAATTGCATAATCTATCGTTTCTGAAGCATAACTTCCAGAGCTGATTGAGACATTAGATCCATCCAAAACAACATCTCCAACGTAACCATTAACGCATGTTACAGTTTGAAGTGGGAAAAGAATTTCTTTCCAATTTCCACTTGTGGCGTAAGCGTTTACTCCACTAGAACAAAGGATGTAATTTTTATTTTCACTTGAAACAATGCCTATGTCACCAATGCTAGCAGCATCGTTCATAGTTAAGTCTGTGAAATTACTTACGCTAAATACGTCTCTAATAGCTACTGAAGAAATCAATTCGTTTGGAATTTTTCCATTTGAATCTAACTGGACAACTTGTCCAGCTGATGTACCATAATTTAAAGAAGCTGCACTACCAGTAGTTGATTTTTCTACTTTGTTTGATAGCGCGTTAGTTAATCCACTGATTTCTGCAATTGTAGCTTCTCCAGAAATCAACAGAGTTGGAGATCCTTGAGAAATTATATTTGGAAATGTAAATACAAAGGTATCAGAAGGAGCGCCTTCTGGGCCTTTTAATGTGATGTTTGCTGAACTTGTGTGGTCGAAATTAATAGCCATAAATTATATATGTACTATAATTTACACAATCTATAAGTCATCTAAACCAGCATCAAGTATTTTATTGTTAATATTTTGTGGAAGTTCCCTAATTGCTCTCAAATCGTAACAAGAAGCGTCAAAACCAGATATATTTAAATAAGTTTTTGTTTGTTCAATTTCAATATTTGAACTTTGACTTAATGCATTATTTATTGAAGTTATTGTTACTTGACCGTTTCCACCATCAACTATGCCTCTTCTTATTAATCCCATATAATTAATATTTATAATATACGTTACTTAATAGACCTTGTCCATTAATTCCAGCCCAAGGAATTAATCCATCTTTATCTTCAGTTATATTTACTAAAATTCCTTGAAACCCACCAACTGGAGAACTAAAAGTCTGATCTATAGATGATTTAGCATAAATCGGATATGTTAAAATTGGAACTGCTGTGTGATAACTGCAAAATTGAAGAAATAAAGGCTCGTAATTAAAATCCGAATCAATTAAAAAACCTACTAATCTAGAAGCCCTATCGCTAACTTCTACAACTTGCCCAGTTAAATTTGGATTCCTATATCCAGAAGAAGTTCCAGCTCCAAAGTCATCTGGATTAAGAGGTCTCCAATTGCCAATTTCACTATCATATAAATAGTTAAAATTTGGAGAAGCTTTTCCATGCGAAACTATTGAATCAGGAACAACCGCAGACGCTGGATACACTGGATTAGCCATAATTAACTATATAAAATTACACCAGTAGTATTAGTTGCAAACATTTTAACGGTTGAAAATGAAAGTGGAATTGGAAATGTAACGCTACTATCATTTGCCATGTGCACTATATGCGTATTATCAACAACCAATGAAGCGGCAGCATTACTTCCATTATACACTCCATGTATAAAACTAGCGCCAGTAATAGTAGTAGCGGCAGTTGTTCCTAATGTATATAATTTTCCAACTTTTAAATAGTTATTACTCATAATTTAATTTTACACCTTTCTAGAAAGGTACACTAAAACTATTATAATCTGATATGAAATTTAGTCTATACAAGCCAAATTCTAAAGTAACTGGATGCGCGTTCCAATTTAAAATTGGACAAGGCAAAAATGATGAAAAAACATTATATGTAAGCGCTATTCAGCAGTCTTCATGGAATGAAAATACAAAAACTGGATCATTCTCAGACAATGCTAAAAATCCAGAAAAAACATTAAATATTAAGTTAAATGAAAATGAAATCGGAGGATTGCTATACGCAGTAAGACAATATACAGACTTTTCTGCTTTTCACACCTTTGATGACAATAAGACTCAAATTTCATTCAAGCCATATACAAAAAACAACGATGCAAAGACAAAGGCATTTTCATTTACTATCTCAAGAAATGGAAATCAAAAATTTGGTATCGGTATAGAACTTGGGGAAGCTGAAGCGCTGTCTGAATTTTTAAAATTTACTTTAGTCCAAATCTATTCAAATAGATCTATTTCAAAAGCTGAATAATGAAAAAAATTCTATTCCACTCTAATTTCTCTAGAGCATTTACTGGTTTTGGTAAAAATGCTAAAAACATTCTTAGATATTTATTTTCCACTGGAAAATATGAAATTATTGAAGCGGCAAATGGAATGGCTTTTGAAAATCCAGAAACAGCAAGACAACCTTGGAAGAGTTATGGCACAATGCCATCTCAACAAAAAGCAGATCAATTAAAAGCTCAAACTTCAGGTATTGAAAATTCATTTGGTTATGGATCTGGAATGATTGATGAAATTATTAATCTTGTAAAACCAGATATTTATGTGGGTGCAGAAGATATCTGGGGATTCAATGGATACTGGGATAAACCTTGGTGGAATAAAATTAATTCAGTTATTTGGACGACGCTTGATAGCTTGCCAATTCTTCCAGATGCCGTTAATGCGGCACCAAAAATTAAAAATTATTATGTATGGGCTTCATTTGCAGAAAAAGCAATGAAGCAAATGGGTTATAATAATGTTAAAACCCTCAGGGGTTCTGTAGATACATCTAAGTTCTTTAAATTTGATGATAATAAAAGAAATTTATTAAAACAACAATTTAATTTATCAGATTCTTTTGTAATTGGATTTGTATTTAGAAATCAACTTAGAAAATCGGTTCCAAATTTATTAGATGGATTTAATTTATTTAGAAACGCTAATCCAAAAGCTAATGCCAAACTATTGCTACATACGCATTGGTCTGAAGGATGGGATATTCCAAGACTACTAAAGGAAAAAAACATCTCAAATGATTTAATTCTAACCACATACTTCTGCGGGGCATGTTCTAGATATGAAGTCAAATCATTTAGCAAACAGGGAATCGGTTGTAAATTCTGTGGCACTGGCAATAGCCAAAACACTACAAATGTTTCCGCAGGAGTCTCAGAAGATCAATTAAATGAGGTTTATAATTTGATGGATGTATACTGCCATCCTTTTACTAGTGGTGGACAGGAAATTCCAATTCAAGAAGCTAAACTTACGGAATTAATAACTTTAGTAACAAATTATTCTTGTGGAGAAGATAACTGCACTCAAGAGAGTGGAGGTTTACCTTTAGAATGGTCTGAATATCGAGAACCTGGAACTCAGTTTATTAAAGCATCCACCTCGCCACAAAGTATTTGCGAAAAACTAACTGAAGTTTTCTTTACCCATCCAGATAAAAGAAATAAAATTGGAAAAATGGCAAGAGAATGGGTAATAGATAATTTCTCTATAGAAGTCATAGGAAAAAAATTAGAAGAAATTTTTGATTCTTTCCCCGAAGCATCTTTTGATTGGGAAACTGAAAAAGTTCCAGACGTAAACTACCCAATGCCACAAATAGATGGCAACGAAGACTTTATTATTGATTTGTATAAAAATATTCTAAAGGAAGATATAGACAAAAATAATACTACTTGTGTTGATTATGTAAATCACCTTAAGAATGGAGCGCAGAAGCAACAAATTTATCATCACATAATTCAACAAGCTCAACAAAAATTAAATAAACCAAAAACAATTGAGTTTAAAGATCTTTTGGATAAAGATGACGAGGGAAATAGAATGGCAGTGGTAATTCCTCAATCTGGTGGAGATGTTTTAATGGTAAACGCGCTTCTAGAAAATTTAAAAACTCTTTATCCAGAATATAATCTATATATTTTTACTGATCCAAAATTCTTTGATTTAATTCGTGACAATCCAGCAATTCATAAAGTATTACCATATAGTCCAATATGCGATAATCTTTTAGCATTAGAAGGTCAAGGTTCTCATAAAGGATTTTTTGAATTAGCATTTCTACCAACAATTACTACTCAAAAAATGTTTGGCTATCAACATAACGGAAAAGATAAACTTCAATTTTCATTAAATTAATATGGGACATCTTATAGAAGAATACGCAAAGTCGCTAGGAGTTAAAATTGGAAAACCAACTTTAGTTGATCATTATTATCCAACTCTACATGATAAATATATAACAATTCATACTGACGATAAAATTGATTCAAAAAATTATGAATACTTTTCTCAAGTAATAAATCTTTTGAAACCACTTCTATCACAAAATGGATATAAAATTTATCAAATTGGTGGACCTCAAGATCCTAAATTAAATAATGTAGATGCTTCTTTTTTAAATTTAAACTATAAGCAATCATCTTATTTAATTAAGAATTCAAAACTACATATCGGTATAGACAGTTTACCAATTCATATTGCCAGTACTTTTGATATCCCAATTGTTGCTTTATATTCTCATATTTATCCATCTAATGCATATCCATATTGGAGCGCAAAGGAAAATGTATGTATTCTTGAGGCAGATAGAAAAGGAAACAAGCCATCTTTTGGATATCAAGAATCTCCAAAAACGATTAGAACCATCAAGCCAGAAGATATTGCGACTTCTGTTTTAAATTTATTAAATATTAATAATGTCATTAATTTCAAGACTTTAGAAATAGGTAGCCATTATCACATTCCAGTTGTGGAAGTGGTGCCTAATTTTAGAGCAAATCTTCAAGATCAAAAAGATAAAACTATTTATATAAGAGCTGATTTACACTTTGATGATCAAAATATTGCATTTTGGTGCTCAAATTATAAAGTAAAAATTATTTCAGATAGAATGCTTCCATTGGATCTATTGAATCATTTTTCCTCTAAGATAGATCATGTATTTTTTAAATTAAAAAATATGGATATTCCACCTCAATATTTTGAGGAAGTTAAAAAAGCAAAAATTAATTTTACAATTTGTACTACCGATAAACAAAATCTGGGCATTATTAGAAATAACTTTTTCGATTTCAAAGTGGAGTATGACAATGTAAATGAAAGAGTTGAAGAATTTTCTAAAAAAGAATGTAAATTTTTAACAAATAAAGTTTTAATTTCAAATGGAAATATTTATGCAAGTGAAGCACATCTAAAGATTGATAAAAAACTTGACAGTATAAATGAAACAATATACAGTGATAATGACTTCTGGAAAGACGTAGAACATTATTACCTTTATGAATAAAACTAATTTTAAATACAATGAAGATGGAACAGTTAATTGGAGAGCAATGGTTAAACCAGAATATCTTTATGCTAATAAAGACTGGTTTGAATTGCGTGGAAAGCCTATTCCCGATTCAGTAGAAGGATTGGCAGACAATCAGCTTTTAATTAAACTTGGAGGTCTTAAAGAGCTTGCAAAGCTTAGGGGATATAATCAAATATCTTATGATGTTGTTAAGTGTGAAAGAGACTATGTTGTTGTTAAGTGTAGGATTCATTGGAAGCCTTTTTGTGAATCTGCGGAAAAAGGCATGACTGAAGATTATTGCACTTTTGAAGATATGGCAAATGCCACTCTTGAAAATACAAATGACTTTTGCGCAAAATTCCTAGAAACAATTGCTACAAATCGCGCATTTGTTCGTTGCGTTCGCAACTACCTCGGAATTAATATTGTTGGCGATGATGAAATTGACAAATCAAAAAATAAAGTAGCGGTATACGAAAACTCAGAAGCCAATATAGTCAATATTACTCCACAGGGTCTCTTAAAAAAGCAGGCTAAAGACAAGCTTGGATGTGAATCATTTGATGATTTTAAGACTTATCTACGTAAGCTGTGGCAAGAAGAAACATATAAAAATGAAGAAGCTAAGGCTTGGAATGATTTCACCACAATTCCAGCGAAAGAATGCAGAAAATTATTATCATTTATTAAATAAATGCAAACATCTTTTATTAAAAAAATTGTTACTGTTAATGAGTGGGTGACAGTAATGAATGACATTGATATCCTCTTTAAAGAGGATAATCAAAAATATGGACATGCTTGTGGTTTAACTCATGATAAGGAATTAATTACAAAATGCATTTCCCATGAATCATTATTACTTTGGAATATGCATGTTTGGGCTCATTTTAATGGTGAAAAATGGGATGGAATTTTTATAGGATCAATTAGAAAATCTGAAAAATTTAACAAAAAACTAATGGATGAATATCTTTGGCTTTCAAAGAATTCAGCAAAGGGCATGAGATTATTTAATATTGCAAAAAAATATGCAAAAGATCAAGGATGCGAATTCATTTACATGAATGTAGTAGAAAATCATCCAAAATCAGATCATTTAAAAAATCTTTATAAAAAGTTGGGTTTTCAAAAAGATACCGAAAGTTACATAAAACAAATTTAATAATTTAATATATTAATTGATCTTTTTGTTATAGCTGAAAATTGATAGGATGAAGTTGTTCCAGCTGCAGCATTAGATTGAATAGATATTGTATAAGTTCCTATTTCTGAATTTTCTGGTAAATACCAGATTTTCAGAAAGGAACTTATATTTTTGTTGTAATCAGTCGAATGATAAGCTTTTGTTATAAAATTATTAGTTTGCTTTGATGGAGTTTGAATATATATATCATAAGAATCAGCATTCACCACTGAATTCCATTTTATTTCTATTCCACGCAAATTTGAAATATATCTCAAAGAAGATATAACTGGAGCGGCTAGTCTATCTTTTTCTAAAACTTGAGATGCTTGCGATTGAGCGGTTAAAAAATTAAATGTATTTTGTAGATTATCTACTTCTGCATTATCCTCAATTTCTTTAAATTTGTCTAAATTATATTCAGAAGCAAGAACATTATATTCATTTATATAATTTTCTGAAATAGACATTATTTTATAAATTTTATCTTTTTTATTTAATAAGTTTAAAGAATAACTTGATCCAACTAATAATTTTGTTAAATCTATAGAAGTAGAAGATTTATATCCATCAAATTGATTGCTACTATTTGGAGATTTTCCAGATTTTGATAGAATCAATTCTGTATATTCATTGTATACTTCATCATTATATTTATAACTTCCAGTTGCGCCACTTAAAATATAAAATGTATCAATTGAAGGTCTATCGTTTTCAATAACATTATTATAAGTAATAACTGGATTTTTATAACTAGATATTGAAAATTTTGATACACTATTTTTAATCACAACTCCAGTATGACAAGCATCATCCGATAAATTATTCCACAAACACACATTGCGAGGATCAAAATCAATACTATTATAATAATTAGTATTAAATTCATCAACTCCACTATATCTCAAATATCTTCCAGTATCAAAATACTCAAAGAAATAATTTTTATAAGGTAATTGATATTTTAAACCTTCATTCTCTAAAACATCAAAAATTAATTTATCTTGATTTCCGATTAATCCAGTGGTGAATTGCCAATATCCATATTTAGAAGACTCATTATTAATATTTGAGTTCTCAATATATGTTAAAAATCCAGTTTCTTTTTTTATTTCATATATAACTGATGCAGGATTTAAAGTTTCTATTTTATATCTAATATCGGAAACTCCACTGAATGACTTGACTGGACTATAACTATCAAATGCATTCATTTTAAATTCAACATATGAATTCTCAATAGATCTACAATAAGCGCCATCATAAGTAATATTATTTTCACTTACTATTCGTCCACTTTGTTTTATTTTAGTTGAACCTAAAATTGGAGATGATGTGCAAAAAATTAAATTTTCTGGTATGAATTGAGAATTTGCATAATAATCATCATATTTTGGTTTTGCGACTGGAACATATAAAGAAATTTCCGAATCCATATAAATCAATGGATCTAATATTTTATCAATCGTAACTGAAAAACAATACTGATTATTATTTACTATCTTTTTAACCTGTCCAAAATTCTTAATTGAATTCATTAATTCGTCATTAACCCTGATTAAATCTCCAGGTTTGTATAGCAACGCTCTATTATCTGTTACAAATGTTATATTTGTATTTTCTTTAGAAGTCTGATATAGGAAGTATTTTCCGAATCTTCTTGCTTGAGCCTTAGATGTAACACCAAATGCATTTATATTTTTCTTTAAAATTCCCCTCTGTCTTATGCCATCTGAATCTTCCACGTATTCAATTTTTGGTTTGTAATTATCTCTAGCATCAATATACGCGATATCAACAGCAGTAAATTCATCGTCCTTTTTATGATTCGTATAATTAAATAAACCATCTTTAACATCAGAGTTATTGAATTCACCTATAATTGGTTTAATCCTATCATCATCAAAAGTTATCAGTGAGTTCATATAATAAACATGACCCCTGAATACCGAAGCGACTTGATTAAGCATGTCAAAAATATTAAATTTATCTGAAATTAAAGCATTGAATGAATGTCTTGGTTCAACCCCACCAAATCCATCAGAAACTCCATAATAGTAACCACTATCATCAACACAATCACACCAACGAGATATTTTATATAACTCCCAAATGTCAATTTGTTCAGATTCGATATAGTTACCCAATCCGTATCTTTTATTTATTAAAAGATCCATTAACACCCAAGCTGGATTATTGGACCAAGATAGTTTAAATGTACCGTCCCAATCTCCATCATAAATTTTATATTTACCTTTTCCCTCTAAATATCTAACATCTTCTTCATTTTCATTATTTGGAAAATAATTACTAGGAACTAAAACTTTTTTTAATTTACAATGAAAAGTTCTATTAGGAATTTGAGAAAATGCTCTTGAATCAATTTTAGTTCCAACTATTGAGGAAAATGGATATGAAAATTTCTGAGGAATTATTTCAGTAACTTTATTTAATAATATTTTTTTACTTATGAGGGGTGAGAGTGTCTCATGAGATCTTCTTGTTATTTTAACATATCTACGCATTGGATTTCCATATTGATCATTTTTTGGAGCTGGTATTTGAATTGTAACACCAGCATCATTTGCATATGTATTTTGTGTACTATATGTCGTATTTGAAATTCCAAGATTTTCAAAAAAAGAAATTACTTCATTTTTGTTATTAAATTTAAAATTTGGTTGAATTTCATATGAAGAAAATCTCATATCCACTGGTAAAAAATTATTTTCAATAAAACCTTTTTCTACAGATTTTAATATATCACCTTCATTTGGACAATCCACAGTTAAACTTTGTAGCGTAACACTTTTATTTAATTTATAATTAAATGTACTTACTGAACCATTTTTATATGCAAGAGTATAATAAGTCCAATATGATGTACCGAAAGTGCCATACTTGGAATAGCTAGAAGCTATTTGTAAATCAGAATAAGTATAACTAGTATTCCATTGTCCACCCGATTCATATCCAGATGTTATTTTATATGGAAAAGTGAAAGTAATTGTGTCATATGTCATATGTACACCTCTTAATGCCCAATTGTATGACCACATTTGAGTTTCAGTTCCAGGATAATTTATTGGTAATTTATCTGAATAATATTGAATATTTTGGTAAAAAGTTGGACCATTTCGAGTGCTATTATTTACCGATATTAGGGTGCTTAATGGTAAGTTTTTATTTAATTTAGTTTCATCTAGAAAATCATTTAATAAAAAAGAACTAATATCTTCATCTTGTAATTCTAAATAGCCATTTTGAATTGTTGGCTTTTTAAAAATTATTGTTAATTTTTTAGTATCTATATTATATATAGTATAAAAATTTCCATTTATGCTAATGGGATCTTTAATGGTTGTAGAGCTTATATAATTTCTTTTGTCAATAGCTTTTAATTTTATTAAATCTGATTTTCTAATTTCAAAAGAATCTGTCGAATATGTTTTTTGATACACATATGCACCGTCATCTATTATGGGAAGATATTGTAATGTTTGCATATCCGCTTCTTGATCATAAGCCATACGCCACTCTCTAACTATCATATCTCCCAAATAAGTTTCACGATCAATTTTTGTGTTAAGAACTAATTGAGAATCATATAAAGCTTGCTCAATATTTTCTGCTGTTAATATTAAATTTTCATTGTTAATAATTTTAAGAGTCATTAATAATGAATTAATATATTCAACATTATTTTTCAATTGAGTCGTGTATGATTTATCAATAGATTCATTTAAAATTGTCCTTTTCTCAACCCAATCCGAAAGATCATATCCTATTAAAAAATTAAATATAGAGTCAAATATATCCGAATCATCTTTTATAATATCATTTTTTGAAAATCTAGCTATAAAACCACCAAATGATAAAAATAAATCAGAGGGAAATTTTTTCTTTAAAGCCATTATTAATATATAAGAACTACCAAGTAAAGAATTTGCATATTCATAAATAATTAAATTTATATCTTGGCTTTCTGAAAAAATATTTTTAGCATCTCCATCGCTGCTATAGTTAATATATGAAACTCCGTCAATTTGATTTGATTTCCATGCGGGATCTATACTTACTGTTTCATAAGAAGTATAATTATAATTATATATTTTTAATTGTAGGCATTGAAGTGCCTCAGTATAAATATATTTATATGTATCAAAATAATATGCATTTTCAGAAGAAACGCTTTCAGAACAAGCATAAGAATCAACCACATATAAATTATCTGAAATTAATTTTTGAGAAGAAATTCCATTTGGCGATCTTAAAAATGAAATTGATTTAGCTAAATCTAAAATTTTAAAATCTTGATTAAAGAAATCCGAAACTTGCTGAGTTGTTAATGAATTATTTATTAATTGAGTGCGAATATCACAATAATTTTGTTGAATGGTTTTTGGATTATATATTGTTGAAGTAATTCCATTAATGTTACAATAAAATTTTTCAATAAATTGCTGTTGAGAACCTATATTAGAATTACATCCCGTTATATAAGAAATTAAATATTCATTATTACATGTTATTGCGCATAAATTCATATCTCCAAGATACATCTCTTTTTTATTTGATAAATAATATCCAGTAACTGAAGATGTTGGACCGCAACAGATCATCTCAAATAAATAAAGAGGCTGGTTTTCGTTGTAAATATTTCTATTTCTTGAGATGTATCCACCTCTATCCAAACTCATTTTGCAAGAATTTACAAATTCATAAGATTTTCTACCCAAATCTATTATGGCACTATCAGTTGCCATTCCAAAAATATTATATCTATAAGAGAAAAATTCACAATTTCCACGATATAATTCTCTTTCTTTGTGTTCATATCCCGTTTCAACATCGACAACTATAATTGCTGGTAATTTTGTGCCCGCAGTTATATTCTGTTTAGCTGATGAAGCATTTGGTATAGCCTCTCCATCCACTTGATCTCCACTGTTGTTAGTATCTTTATTTACGTATGTAGTTTTTGAATTATCTGGAATTAAAGTAGAATTCTGTGAGACATTTGAGTACAAAGCATAATAAAAAATAATATCATATTTTTTGTCTTCAGTATTTATGGATGTATATTGATTTCGATATAAAAATATAGTATTTGAATTATATGCAGTTTTGTCTACATTAAATTTGTCCGCACTTGGAACATTATTAATATTATATTTTTTAATATTATAGACAGAAGAGCTACCTATTAACTTTCCATTTTCAAATTTTATCAATATATTTTCTAAAGCTTTTGTTGTTGAATAGTCTGAGATATAAGCTGTGGAAGAATCAATATTTTTAAAATTAGAAGATTGATTAGTTGTCAATAAAAATTCTTCAAGAAGTTGATCTAGTATATTTAATTTTAAATAAATCAAGGAAGAATTTGTAAAAAATGAAAGTTGGCTTCTTAAATAAGATCCATTAATACCAATCAAATACAAATTACCAATTATATTTTCATCATATGATGATGTTGTATTTCCATATTTTAATTTATTTAAGTTTAAATACGGATTAATAATATATTTAAAAATATTAGGATAATTAACTTCAGAAATTAATGACGAAGCTTTCCAAGAAGATGATTGACTTTTATCTATAATAGAATTCCAATCAATATAATGATTAATAATGTGAGCTACTGTAGCTTTTTCAGCCAATTCTTTTGCGGAAGCTGTTCTGAATTTTACCGTTGCAATATAAAAATTATAATTATCAGCTTTTGTTGAATTTGTTAAATATGTTGATACGGCAGAAGATGTGGCTGGAATGGTATATTGAACAATTAAAGTAGAAGTTATTTTTTCATTAGCCGCTAATCCAAAGCAATATAAAGGACTCTGATCTTCATTTAATAATTTTAATTTTTTTTCTAATGAAGAAGTGGAATAACCTTTTATGTTAAAAGATTCATTCACAATGTATGAGTCATTTGGTATTTGATAATTTATTAAATTATTATTTATATCAGCATTCCAAATCGCAGCATTTCTCGAATTAACTCCAATTAAAGATTCAATTTGTGATACATTTGAACCTAAGCCATCTGATGAAATAGTATTATAATATAATGTTTGAGGATTATTTTTATCAGTAACTCTTTTTAAATTACATATGAGTAAATCTTCATTTAAAATTTCAACAGTTCGAACTCCATCTAAAATGTATCCATTGTTGTAATCCGATCCATATACTAGAAAATAAATATTTCCCTCTATGTAACCCAATATATTATTAAATCCAATAACATCACCATAGCTATTTACGCCTTGAGGAGCCAATGTTGTTTGATTTAGTTTACTCTGCAAACCTAAGGTTTTTGAATTATTTGAAACCAAATCAACATGATTTGTGTCATATAACTGTTGGACATTTAAACTTACAAAAATCTCCTCAACATTTTCATTTTCAATATAGTGCGTAATAGATGCAGCCTCTTGTGAAACTCTGGATGAAGAAGTTTTATCAAATTGAGTATAATTTAATTTTGCATTACATATTAAATATGGAGCACCTTTGCAGTCATATTCAATCGGCCAAGATTGAACGAATCTAATATCATCGCTAGTTTCATCTTCAATTAATGTTGTTACTACTGGAGGTGTATAAGAATTCGTAATTCCAAAACTTTTAATTCTTTGTATTCCTCCGTTAGCTAATGAAGAAGTTGGATTGAAACAATTACATATTTTATAAGGACCAATTAATTCTTTTCCATATTCTGTATCTATTTCTACATTCGAAAAATATTTTAAAGGAGCTTGTATCTCAGATCCATTTTTAAATTCAGATTGAACTAAATTATAATTAAAAAGCGAGGAGTCATTTTGAAAAACATAAATATTATTAAAATATCTATCCAAAACATCATCAATATTTTTTATTCCCGTTTCATCATTGTATATAGACCAGATATAAATATCTAAATCATAAACTTCGTATTTATAAAATTCATTAAAAGAAATTAAATTTTTCTTAAATGTTTTTTTACCAGCTGTTGTAGATGAGTTATTACCTATAAAGCTTCTTGGTAATTCAAAATAATTAAAAGAATTTAATGTTTCACCGCCAATAGAAAAATAAATATAATTAGATAAATCCGTCATTCCTATTTTAAGTGGCGACGGAGAATCTGGACCACCCTCATTAATATCAAATTTGTCTTTAGAAAGATTTATATTAAACTTTGAAATATTAATTTTTGTTAAAAATGGTCTTTCATTAATGATTGGAGATAAATCAAAAGCTTTTGAAATAAGAGGAATCGAATCAAATGAACCATTTAAAGATTTAACGAATTGAAATATGGAATCATCTGGATGATATGATGTTATAGATATTGAACTATTAAAATTAATATCATCAATTTCGGACGCCTTTACTATTGAACTTCTTGGAGAAGATGGCGTTAATTTAATGTCTTGAACATTATTTGTATATTTCCAATGTTTTTTTAACGCTTCCTTTAGAAAAGAAATGGAAATGGATTGTCTTTTTTCGGAAGAAGTTTCCTTAATTGGCGTATCATTTAAAAAAATACCTTCAAAAATATTTTCATCATATACTTTTTTGCCATTTTTATTTATTAGACCTTCAATTGGCCCATCTGATATCAAATCAATAATTTCAGCATAGGAAAAAGAATTTATTGTATTTAAATTACTAAATTGAGGGGGCGCAAGAACAGCTGGATATTGACTTACATCGGGTGGTGGAGCAGATTGACCACCTTTACTTCCACCTCCAGCGCCGCAAATTGTCAATTTTTTCTTTAAAAATAAATTATTCATATTAGTCAGTCAAAAAATCTAAAAATACAGATGAATTTTGCGAATTTCTAAATTCATTATATGCAGTTATATTAGTGGAATAATTTTTCACAGAAGCTGATAAAATTTGAGATGAAACCTTCATTTTTCCATATCCAATTGGTATTGGAGAACCTTGCTGTGTAGCATTTACATTATTAGAAAAAATATAAGATCTACCTTTAGCCTCAACCATTGCAGTGGCTCCTCCTACAGATATTGCACCTTGTTGAGGTGGAGAAGCTTGTTTATTAATTGCGTTCATTAAAAATGAAACGCCTAAAGATACAGCGGTAGAAATTATAGTATTTGCTAAAAAAGCAACAATTTGACCTGCAACTGTCAATCCAGCTGTAGTAGCTAATCCCAATCCAACTGCTATAGCGACACCCGAACCAATTATCATAGGAATAATATAGATATTTTTTATATTTTTTCTCTGCATTAATTTATTGGAGTCGTCAATTTGCTCAGAGTCGCAAATCATACAGTAATTTATATTTTTTTTATTTAATTTAAAGAGTTCATTGATAAAGCCAGAGCGATTTGCATCAATAGCATTTAATGCAGACATGCCATTTGAAACATTAATTTTAAATAAAGATCCAAATTTTTTTCCAAGAATTCCTTTTATATGTATTGAGGTCATACTTAATTTTAAATTAGTTAAATAAATTTTAAGCTCTCAGATTCTGAGTGTTCAAAACTATTTTCTTGAGCAAATGTTTCATTTGTTGAGTAGTTTTTAACTGATACGTTCACAACTTTAGATCCTGCTAAAAATTTTCCATAACCTATATTTACTAGCGCTCCTTGAGATGCTAAATTACTTGGGTTTGAAAAAACATAAGATTTTCCAGATGACTGGTTAACAAATGTTGCTCCACCAGTAGATGTGGAAGTTTGCGGAAAATTTATCTTTTTTGGATTTTGTGCTGCACCAATAATTAATGAAATTCCAGTTTGTCCAACATAAAAAGCAGATTGATATTGTTGAAAAATAATTAATACAATAGCCACAACAATTAAAATCACACCAATAACTGTCATTAAACCCTTTCCAGAGCCATTTATAATAGGCAATATGTCAATTGAATTACCATTAATTTCCAAAGAATAAATATATCCATTTGACTGTAATTCAATAAGTTTTTTTCTAAAATTTGGCTTGATGGCATCAATAGCCTTGACTACATCACTCATCTTTCCTAAATGAAATTTAAATGATGTGCCAAATATTTTAGATAAATAACCATGAATTTTAACTTCCGTCATATTAATTCCTTTAACCTTTGTATTATATTTACATCATAATCCTTGTATTCAGGTTCATAAATATAAAACTTTTCTGTATTAATGGAATAAATTAAAAACGGATAGCAACAATTTTCAGATGTTTTTTCATCAAATTCAGATGGTTTTTCATCTCCAGCTAAATGCGAATGAAAAACACACAAACAAGAATATTTATTTATAAATGCCAAATAATCATATGGATCAATCATGAAATAAGTTTCTGGATCTTTTGATCTATTTTGCATCTGAGTATATACAAATTTATTATTTTTATCCAAACCAATCATTGAACATAACTCAGCCATGAGGCTCGATTCAGATTCCTTGGCTAAAAAAGATATTAAATCTTTTAAATTATTAAATATTACATCTTTATTGCTCATATTTAAATTTATCAGTTCCAGGAAATCCACCAAAAGGCATTACGCCATTAACGGTATCAGAATCATTATATGCAATATAAGCATTACCTAAATAAGAAGGATTTTTAAATCTCTTTTTACAAGCATTAAGAGTCTTCGAGCACCCGTCCTTTTCCCAAAAATCTATTGACTTATTGGGAATAATAAATTTAGAAGATTTATGAGCTTGAATACAAACAAAAAAAGTTCTAGGTGGATCTTTGAAACCATTGAAATCTATATTTTCGACAAATACAATGTCTCCAGCTTCATAATCCGTATCTAATTCCCATTTGAATTCTTTAATTGTATTAGAATAGGTTAAATTTTTAAAATTACCTGCTTCATTTTTTATAAATTGACCGCTAGAAGCTTTTGATCTATTGGGAGAAACTTTAAAATTGTCATCATTTTCTTTACAAATTAAATCTCCCTGATAATTACATCCCATTCCCCTGTATTGCCAGTAACAATATCTTCCATAAATTGCTCTAGTTGCAGTTTCCAAACTTTGCAAGTCAAACGGAGTAATTAATTCAAATTGAACTATTTGTTTATTTTCTACTATTTTTTGAGATATTAAATATTTTTCTTTCGAGATGTAAGCCAATGGATCTGGTTGACCAAATGGATTTTCAAACTGGTCAAAATTTATTGCATCTAGATGTTTTAAAAATAATTTTATTCTTACAAATTTACCATTTCGAAAATCAGAATAATCCCTTAATATGCTAGATATTATATAATCTGTATTAGCTACAGTTACTTTTGGCCTAGGTAAACGTCCCATAATATTAGCTTCAAAACCTTCTACTTCTACAGCAGAGGCGTAGTATGGATTGCCATTCCAAATAATATCTTTAGTTAAATTATTTGTGCCTGCATGAAATCTAAATGGCTGTTCAGTAACGCTAAAATATAATTCATATAATTCAATAATAGCGGAAGGCTCAAGATCAATTAAAGATCTTCCTATTTCATATCTAGCCTCCAAACCTAATTCATCTCTTGTTGCCATATTTAATTATAAATCTAACCAATAAAAACTCTTGACTTTCACTACAAAAGATTTACACTGTATATATGGGGTATCGAAATTCATTTGATTTTAGCGGACAAAATCAACTTTCTGGTGAAAAAGCAGAAGATCTTTTCGAGAAAATGGCTTTAAAAAGAAATTTAAAACTTCAAAAAGCTACATACAAACAACAATTATCTCATATTGATTTCATCTTAACTAATGAAAATAACAATATCTATCTTTTGGATATCAAAGCCAGAAAGAAAATTTCTAGAACTTCAGAAGCATTTTCTGATGATTTAATATGGATTGAATTCAAAAATGTAGCTGGAAATCAAGGATGGCTTTATGGAGCTGCTGACTATATAGCCTTTGAAAGAGAAGATGATTTCGTCATTGTTCCAAGGAAAAATCTTGCATCATTATGCGAAAGATTAGTTTCCAATACTAAAGTTCAAAAATCAAAAGATTCTCTATATAATAGATATACTAGGAGAGATAGAAAAGACGAACTATCTTTAATTAAAATGGAAGATGTAATTAAAAATATTAAAGTTTCAATTTGGAAGAAATGAAAGCCACAATTAAAATCATAGGCGCAAATAAATATACTGACGGTCTTATTGATAGAGTATTAAGTAATGTTTCCATCGCAAGAAACAAAGAGGGCGCGATAGTATTCATTACTGAAGATTTAATAATTAAAGAATTCTTTATTGATAAAAATGCCTCCATTCATTTTACGGATCATGGATTTGTTGTCGAGGGATATGGCATTATAGGTTATAACGTAGGAAAACTTTCAATTTTAGTTCAATCTTATGAAACAAATGCTATCTTATAAGGATGTAGTTTTACTACCTCGATATTCAGAAATAGAATCTAGAAGTGATATTAATACTGAAATAGATTTTTTGGGATTTAAATTTAAATGCCCAGTAGTGCCAGCAAACATGGCTTGCTGTATTGACTTTAAAAGCGCAGAGACCTTAGCTACTCAAGGATATTTTTATATCTTGCACAGGTTTTATGATTATTATACTCAAATTATTCCTTGGTTAGCTAGAAGTCAGGGATCATTTCCACTCAGCATAAGCATGGGAGTCAAAAACACTGATGCTGATTTTTTAAATCATTTATCGCAATCAGCATTTAAAATTGATTTCGTTACTATTGATGTAGCTCATGGACATCATATTTTAGTAAAGAAGATTTGTGAATATTTCCACTCTTTAGAATGGAAGCATAAACCAAAATTAGTTGTTGGAAACTTTGGTTCGGTTGAGGGTTGCAAGGATGCCATAAAGTGGGGCGCGGACGCAGTTAAAGTGGGTTTAAGCATGGGTGCAGCCTGCACCACATACAATACAACTGGAGTAGGCACTCCCATGTATTCAGTAGTAAAAGAAATATGTGATGCGATTCCAGATATCATAGTAATTGCAGATGGTCAAATTCGAGAAACTGGAGATGTATGTAAAGCATTACATGCAGGAGCATCAATGGTAATGGTTGGAGGTATGTTTGCGGCTTGCGTGGATAGTCCAGCAGAATTTAATTTTTATAAAACAAAAAAATTATTCTATGGATCAGCTTCTGAAAAGAATAAGGGTCATAGCGGATATGTAGAAGGCAAAGAGTGTTATATTGATTGTAATAATTTGTCTACATTAGAATTTTTAAATAAAATTGAGCAAGGTATAAGATCTAGTATGTCTTATGCTGGTGTAAATAATCCATATTCGATCTCTAAAATGGAGATCGCTCAAAGATATGGAAATTAAAACTAAAATTCAAAAAATAGTAAATGTATTTGAAAGTGGCACACCAGACGGTGATTATGGTTGTATATCATTATATGAAGACGGTCCAAATGGTATTAAACAAATTACATATGGAAAAAGCCAAACTACAGAATGGGGAAATTTACCAGATCTTCTTCGCACATATATTAAAAATACTGGAAAACTTTCACTTAATTTTGTCGAATATGTCGCAGGGAGCCTTGGAAGGGTTTCTCTTGTTAATGACAAGATTTTTATTTCCTTATTGAAGGAAGCATCAAAAGACCCAATAATGAGATCTAGTCAAGATGAATTTTTTGACAAGCATTACTGGGAACCAGCAAAAGCTTGGTTTGATAAAAATGGTTTCAAATCAAATTTGAGTATGTTAGTTATTTATGATTCTTTCATTCATTCTGGTTCTATTCTTAAATTTTTAAGAGATAAATTTACAGAAAAAGTTCCTGTAAATGGTGGCAATGAAGAAGATTGGATTCTTGCTTATTGTAAAGCTAGATATAACTGGTTAAATAATCATTCAAATCCAATTTTGCGAAAAACCATTTACAGAGTAGATAATTTTTTAACAGCTATTAAAGAAAATAACTGGGATCTTTCTGAAACTTTCGTAGCAAATGGCACTAAAATCTCTTGACTTTGAATAAAGATCAGTTATTATCTACATACACCATGCAAAACACAGAAATTCCTACAATCTCTCAAGCAATCAAAAAAGCCAATTCCGCACAAGTGGATTGCCTATGGGCAATTTTGAAGTATAAGGAAATCGGGATCTTGAGGAAAGTTAAATGCATGTCTGAAGTTTTGAGGTTTGACCTTGATAAGGCTTGCAGCGAACTACCAGTAAATGAAAATGGATTTATTGTTGACTATAAGACTCGTCACTTGATCCACGATATTCTTTTGGAGAAATCACGAAATGTCGCACCAAGAACCTAATTTTAAAGAGTTGATAACTTCCACTATTAAAAGTGAAATAGTAGCGTATGAAATTGTTGATGGCAGCAATGAATACATTACTTCATATAGTGCTGCTTTGAAGAAAAATACAAACGGAAGGCTAGATGGCTTAAAGCTAGCTAAAGATGCTGTAAAATTCAAGCAGGACTATAAGATTCTGGAAGTGTATGATAATGGGTATAGAAAGTATTTAGAGATTTAAAGTATAGCAGGGTAGAGAAGTCTGGTCGATCTCGCGACGCTCATAACGTCGAGGCTACTTAAACGCGCTAAAGTGGTTCAAATCCCGCCCCTGCAACTTTTTTAATTTCTTCAAAAGCTTCAGTTGGATTATAAAACCTATCTTCAAAAATAAGAACCTTCCATCCAACTGAAGTTAATACATCAATTTTAATTTTATCTCTATTTTGAACTTGCGGTAACGAATGATTTCTTAAAGAAAGCTGTTTATAATGCCAAGGTCCATTCCAAAGAATGGCAATATTATAATCATCAATAATAATATCTGCATCCCAGCCATCTTTAATAATTTCATTATGTCTTACTGATTTAAAGTAATTTTTACAGAGTTGAAATAAATTTATTTCATCTTTGGATCTTCTAGTTATTTTTGAAGCTGAATTCCTGCCTCCTAGGCTAGAACCTTGCTTCTTTCTTATTGAAGAGCAGTCTTTTGAGCAACATAAATTTTTGTAAGTTTTAAATTCTTTACCGCAGTTTTTGCAAAAAGCAGTTTTTTCAGTTTTTTTGGGTGTAAAAATTTTACATTCATCACACTTGGCAAGTTTTGAATTCGCGTTCTTTCCAATTTTAATATTTTTATTACATATATTGCAAAAGCAATCTTTTGTTAAGCCTTTTTGATAAAAACTTCTTGATTGCAAGCGTTGTGTATTATTATATTTGCCAGCACATGATTTGCCACAAAATTTTCTCTCTATTCTTGAGGCGGGAGCCAAATAAGGCATTTCGTTTTGACAAAAAAGACATTTATCTGGATTTAGTTTGTATAGCTCTTGACTTTGTTCAAATTTTTGTTTATGAAATTTGCCAGCGCCTAAATTCCATCTTTCTGTTCTTGATTTCATAATATAAAATACATTTGCGGATAAGGTTTGTGAACTAAATGTTTTTAGCTAAAACCACTTTCTCAGTAACCACAAACCCACTGGTAGTAGGTTTTGCTGTAATTGGAATGTAGCAGCATAGAAATCCTGCTGAGAAAGCGACACATGCCATTCTGTGAATACGGAGTGCTTGGTCTGGGATGTCTCAGACGACTGAGTTGTGTGACTAATCGGAGAGACGATTATTTGAGTTCCCCCAATTGGGGTGCGACACCTGCCAGTGGCTCCATGCCGCTGAGATCTGATTTGGCATAGCACCTGCTGCTTACGCTAGTTGGGTCAGTGGTGTGACACTGGGAGAGACTAGAGTTCTTTTAAATTTAAATGGGGGTGAAAGGATTCGACTATATCGAAGTTCTTAACTAACATGCAATGGATAGGATTGACCATTAAAAAACAATTCAAAAAATCAAACGCCGAAGATAATACTGACGCATTGTTGGCAGAAGCTAGCTACATCATCAATAACTTTGATGAATTCCTCGTTGAGGAAGAAGTAGAAGCTGCTGTTTAACAAAACAGAAGCGGACTCCGTTAAAACTTCTGTAAAACGCAACGGGTAGGGTAAGATCGTGAAACCCTGAGAAAAAAATCGAGAGTGACTGGTAGACTCCGCGCCAGTAGGTAGACTCTAAAAGTAGGTGATGTACCACGACAACCTTTAGTCATCAAATGTCGAACGCATCTAAGCATGTAAGTAGTTAGTTACGTATTAGATATAGGACTCGGCTTCGATGCCGACACCTCCACCATTTGGGAGAGTATACCGTTAAGGAGACGGTCTAGACTGTAAATCTAGCATACTTGTATTCGGTGGGATCGTTACCCACATCTCCCACCATTTTTCCTGTGTAAAATATTCTTATGAAAGACTGTGGAAATCATCCAAACTCCTTTTCAACAAAGAGAGAGTTTTTAAATAATTTTGGTTGGGGGCTTGGAGGATTATCTCTAGCTTCAATTCTTGGAGTGAATCCAATAACTGCTGAAGCGGTTTCTCCACTCGCGGCAAAGCCATCTCACTTTCCAGTTAAGGCAAAAGCAGTAATTCAATTATTTGCTTCTGGTGCTCCATCTCAAGTAGATACTTTTGATTATAAACCAGAACTACAAAAGAGAGATGGAATGAAAGGTGATTATGGTAATTTACTTGCTTCTCCTTTTAATTTTCCACAGTTTGGAAAGTCTGGTCTGCACATATCAGAAGTCTGGTCAAAATTAGGTCAGCACGCTGATAGCATGGCTATTATCAATTCCATGCAAACTGATGTTCCAGATCATGGAATTGCAGCAAAGATGTTTAATACTGGATCGACTCAATTACCAAAACCAAGTTTAGGTAGTTGGCTTGCGTATGGATTGGGAACAACCAATCAAAATATGCCAGCGTTCATTACATTGAATGGCGCTCCAGAATGGAGACAGTGCGCGTTTCTTCCAGGCATGTTTCAAGGTTGTAACGTACAATATAAAACTGGAATGAAACCAGATGAAATTTTATCAAATTTAAGAAGTCAATTTTCTACTCTCGAAAGACAAAGAAGACAAATTGATTTTTCAAATATGCTAAATCATGAGCATATGAATAAATTGCAAAAAGATATTCAACTCGAATCTCGAATTGAATCTTTTGAAACTGCATTCAAAATGCAAACCGAAGCCACGGACGCTTTTGATCTTTCTAAAGAACCAGAGAATGTTAAAGATTTATATGGTCGCAACGAAGAAGGAAATAAGATGATGGTTGCTCGTCGTCTAGTCGAGCGTGGAGTTCGTTTCGTTCAAGTGCAAGTTGGTGGATACGATCATCATTCCGATATCAAAACGGCAATGACGAACACTGCAATGCGATATGACCAAGCTTTTGCTGGACTTTTAACTGATTTAAAACAAAGAGGGTTGCTTGATTCTGTTTTAGTTATTTGGGGTGGAGAATTCGGAAGGACTGTTACTGCTGGAGGGGGCGCAGGAGCCCCTGGACGCGATCACAACGGCAAAGCATTTTCCGTATGGATGGCGGGCGGCAACGTCAAGGGAGGTCAACGCTATGGTGAAACTGATGAAACAGGCGGCAAATCAATTAAGGATATTGTTCATATACATGATCTTCATGCTACCATTCTTAACCTTATGGGCTTTGATCACACTAAGTTGACATATAACTACAATGGTCGCGAATTTAGATTGACAGATAATTTCGGCAATGTTATAAAAGAGTTAGTTGCTTAGATTTTGTTGAATAGATCAAGTGAAGCTTTATTATATATTAACTTTTAATACCTACTGACGCGCAAGGTGTGCGGTCGCTCTGTTAAAGCGTATGAGCTTGGTTCAATTCCAAGAGTAGGTGCCACTTTCGCCTTCATAGCTCAATTGGCTAGAGCAGGGCTTTTGTAAAGCTCAGGTTTCCAGTTCGACCCTAGATGAAGGCTCCAGCTTTTTATCGTTAGCACATAAAAACAAGTTACCCTTCTTGCGAAAAAGGGATTTTTGTGTAAATATATTGTTATGTCTTTAGATAAAGCGATCCTACATGGTAAGGAAAAAAGAAAAGAATATCAGGGGAGAACGTCAAAAAGATTTGATCGCAGTTGCCGTAATCATGGTAACTGTGGTTACTGTGAGAATAATCGTTTATTTTCTTTACGGAGATTAAGATTTAAATCAGAACAAGAAATCAAAGAATGGCAGAAAGAATAAATAAATATAGTTGGTGGCTTTTACTTGCTGAATTAGCTTCAGCTAGAAGCGAAGATCCTTGGTGTAAAGTTGGTGCCATTGGAATCCGCGAAGATGGTTCGATTGCTGGCGTTTCCTACAACGGAGCGCCCCCAAAAGTAGAAATAGATTGGAGTGATCGAGATGAACGTAGAAAGTACGTTGTTCACGCTGAAACCAATTTATTAAGATATATAAAACCAAATGAATGCCCGATTGTCGCGACAACAATTTCGCCTTGTTATGATTGTTTAAAAAATCTAGCAAGTTATGGCGTGAAAGAAATTTACTTTCAAAATTATTACGACAAATGTGATAAAAAAGAGTTGCAAAAGATAGCTGAACTCTTTAACATTGACTTGTATCAATGCAGCCAACAGTAAAACTACAAATCTTACAATTTTATTAATACAGGGTTATTTATTACTTAAAAGAAAATGAAATACTTACTATTCGCGGGGATGGAATACTACGCAAGAGGTGGAGTTCTCGATTATCAAAAGTCTTCAGATTCTATTGAAGAACTTGTTTCATATTTTTACGACAATGAAGACCAAAATCATTGGGATTGGTATCAAATTACTGATTCTAATTTAGATATTGTTAGGTTGACGGAAAAGCAAGCGCATTCTTATTAAACAAGACCAATTGCTCCAGCATTACCAATATCAGACCATTTAACTTCTTCAGAAGCTGTTGACTTTTTCTTCTTTCTTTCGCTATACTGTCTATAGCAAACGGCAGCTCTTTGTTTTTGATCTTTAAAATCTTTATTCATTGCGGGATCGCCCATACAATCTTGCATAAATGAATCTTGTTCTTGATTTTTCTCGGGAGTTGGTAAAGGCATATATAATATAATACAATGAAAACTTTAATTATAGACTCTCACAAAGGTAATTTAAATAATAAGAATCTACATCTTATTAACGCGCATCAAATCGCCGCAAAGCTAAATGCAGATCTTATCTGTTCTTACCAAGGAGTAAATGATGAAATTAAATCTGACTACGATGCTATTATCTTTAACCATGCATCTGCTTATTCTTTTGTTGATTATGCATGGTTAGAAGCTAGTCCAAATGCTAAACTTTTTTATATTACTAATGAATATAATTTAGGCGAGCCGCGCATCCTCTGGATGGCAGCAAAGCGAGCAAATAGAAAATATACAGTTATTGCGAATCATCCAGCAGCAGCAAGCAAAGTAGTAACAAAGTATACTACTGATTGGTTAATTACTAATTTAAATTCTCTTGTTTATCAGCATGAAAATAAATGCACTCTACAAGATAAAACAAAAGACTTGATTTATTATGGCTCATTCAGAAGCGATAGATGCAAATACTTTAGTAAATATTTTACTGACGATCTTACTGTTTCTTCCCATCCAAAAAATGTGGAAAAATTTAAAGCAAGGGGAATAAATGCAAATTTTATTCCTCGCATAGATTGGGCTAAAGATGGCCTAAAAGATTATCATTGCTCTCTTTACATTGAAGATGAAACAACGCATACTCATTATAACTATCTCGCAAATAGATTTTATGAAGCTCTAAATTATAATGTAGTACCAATTTTTTCTGAAGAATGTATTGGCACGATTGAAAAATCGGGCTATCCAGTTACTACTGATTTAATTTTTTCAAATACCCATGAAATGAAAGAGGTGGTTGAAATGGTTAAGAAATCTTCAATAATAATGGTACAATATTTAGTGCATTATTGTATGAGGGATAATGAAGAAAAACAGAAAACATTGGATTATATTAAAAAAATAATCAATGAAACCTAATGTAGCATTAAATAAAGAAGAAATTAAATTAATTTTTGAAGCGTTAGATCATTTATATTTTGAAACTGATCGAGCCATGCAATATAGTCACGTAGATCATCTTCCAAAATTAAAAGAACACTTTTTAGATAAGAAGAAAAAAATAAAAGAACTACTTAAAATAATTAAAGACTGAACTTATTTTAAATATGATAAATTATAAAGAAGCAAGAATGACGAGTAAGATGGTTGATTTTATTGGTGAAACTGAAGATGGTAAATCATTTACAATTACCGATAATTGGAACGATTGGGATGATTGGACAGTAGATGAAATTGTATGGGATGCGGAAGCTGGAACAGAAGAGCAAGAGGAACAAATCAAAGAGGAATTCATGTCCGAAATGAATTAAATAGAAAGGTTTAGATTTTATATGTATTACACAAATAATGTATCAAACATCAAAATAGAAAGGCAGGGTTAGTCCAATCGGTATGTTCGATAGCATTTTAGTAGCAAAATCTTTGATTGATGAATTAATCAAGGATACGGATATAGTTTTAGAATCTAGTAATGAGTTTTATGATTTTCAAACTAAAGATTTAGATAATTCTTTAACAACTTTCTTCATTGATGAGAGTGGTAGTTTTTACTGGAATAAATTAAACCAAGAATATATTCCTCCGCCAGAAACAGATAAAAAGAAAAAAGGATTTAATTTTGGTGAATGGCGAGAAATTTCGCCGCCCGAAAAAATAGAAGACACCAGAACTACTTATATTGAATTCTATGACCTTCAAACCACGGAGGAAGAAAGAATATTTATTACTTTTATTGCTCATGTAAAATGCGGCAAATTAGCTGAACCAATTTCAATAAAGGAAATTGAAAGAACCAATTTACGCGAAGAAGCAATTAAAACAAAAAAGTATAAAGAACAATGGGATAATGTTAGAGGCACCTGGCAATGGAAAACTTCCAACCTCATACGAAATTCAAGATCGAAAGTTAGTAAAATTTTCTATCCATTCTTTAGATTTCTTGATAATATCGAAAACAAGTTAAGAAAAACTTCTAAACAAAAATTTTTAGATGAAAAAGACATTGGTAATTGGTGATGTTCATCTACGGTATAATATCGTAGAAAAAATCTTAAATAAGTGGGATGGACCAATTATTCAAGTTGGAGATTGGTTTGATAATTTTGATGAAAACAAAAGTCAGACAATCGAAACAGCTCTTCTTTATAAGAAATTTGTTCATCGCCCAGATACGATCACTTTAATGGGTAATCATGATATTCAATATAGAATTCATGACAAAAATGGACTTTATTGTTCTGGTTACGAGCCTTGGAAATATGATGTAATTAATGATATCGTAGAAGAGAAAGATTGGTGTAAAGTGAAATACTTTTATCATGAACAAAATTACTGGTTTTCTCACGCTGGGATTAGCAATTATTGGTTTGGGCATCCTGTATTTGGAACGACAGCCGAAATCATCGAAGGCAAAATAGCTCAAGCTGAAAAAGCTTTGGAGGCTAGAGTATATTCTGAAGTTGCATGTTTGTATGCGGCAGATTATTATAGAGGAGGAAACTTTGCAAAAGGTGGAATCCTTTGGAATGATTGGCGTAATATCGAAAAGCACGAAGGAATTACCGAAATTGTAGGGCATACTCCAAGTTCTAAAATCCAAATTAGAAAAAGAAAAAATAGCTGTAGTATTAATGTTGATTGTTTTTTAAATCAATTATTAATTATTCACGAAGATGGAAATTTAGAAAAAGTTAATACCAAAAAATTTATTCAATGATAACAAACAATCACAAATTCGTCCCCAAGGGATGGGGATACGAACTATGGATCGCTAATTCCGAAAAGTATTGCGGTAAACTTTTGCATATTGTAAAAGGAAAACAACTATCATGGCATTATCACAAATTAAAAGATGAGGTTATGTATGTTCAGTCTGGATCTATCTGCATCATTTTTGGTCATGATAAAGATATTAATAATGCTGATGATAGGGTATTGTGGGCTGGAGATAGTTTTCATATTCCTGTAGGTTTAATCCATAGGATTGTCGCTTTGGAAACATCTGAAGTATTTGAATTTTCCACTCAACATTTTGATGAAGACTCTTATCGAATTGAAAAGGGAGATTAATTATGTTAATGACACTTATCACTAGTTTAGTTAAAGCTTTATCTGCATATTTAGAACTTAAAAATAAATCATTTTATTATGACATCCTCGAAAAATCCAGAACCCGTCAATCACAACTCAGCAAAGAAATCGAAAAACTTAGGGCTGAAGGCACTAATGATTCTAACGATATTGCTGACGCAATCCTCCTGCAACTCATTGCCGAACAAAAGTACTGCAAACATCTATCAGCCACTTATTCTCCGACTGAAAGCAAAGCAGCAGATTCAAACAAGTGATGGATCATACACTCCAGAAACTGATGAAGTCTGGCATAGCGATGCTAGATTTCGCAAACTAGAGCGTCAAATTACAATGCAGTAATGAAAGTAGATTTTATTACTAAAATGGGTAGCGACCTTACAGTCGCTAATGCAGCAAGAGTTTCATTTGATAAAACATCTGAATGGGATATTACTGGTTATCACGAAGGGGAGTATGACGAAGAATCAAGAACTTCGTATAAACATCCAATTCTCGCTTTAAAAGAAAAAGACGTTAAACTAATTAATTTTCTTGCTCGCGAGAATCATTGGACTCCATTTGGTCATTGCTCTCTTCAGTTTAGGATTAAAGCCCCAATTTTTGTCGCTCGCCAGTTGGCGAAGCATCAAGTTGGACTCACCTGGAATGAAGTTTCTCGCCGCTATGTAGATAGTGAGCCAGAGTTTTACTTTCCAGAAAAGTGGAGAAAAAAGAATCCAGACAAGAAGCAGGGCAGTTACGAAGATGAATTTGTTGATTTTACTTTCGCAGAAGAATGCCAACCAAAAGCGGTTGTAAACATGTGCAGGGAATTGTACCACGCTATGATTGATATGAACATATGCGCCGAACAAGCAAGAATGATTCTTCCACAAAATATGTATACAGAATGGTATTGGTCAGGAACCCTATTCGCTTTCGCTAGAGTGTGCAGACTTCGCACCAAGAAAGATACACAAAAAGAAACAAGAGACATCGCAGATCAAATCTACAATCTTACAGAAAAGCATTTTCCAGTTTCATGGAAAGCACTTATGTGTAAAGATTAGTATGATACAAGCAATCACATGGGTATCCACCCACGCAGACCAAATAATTGGAGCATTGACATCTATTGTAGCTGGAGCTTCAGCATTAGCCGCTTTAACTCCTACTCCTAAAGATGATTCATTTATAGGAAAATTATATAAAGTTATTGATTTTCTAGCCTTGAATGTTGGCAAAGCCAAAGATAAAGGCGATAAGAAGTAATTAATAATAAAGCACTTATAAAAACCCGATTCGAAAGAATCGGGTTTTTTATTGTGTAAAAATAAGTATGGATCAAATCCAATCATCGTCAGAATTAAATCAAATTCTACATTCCTTAATAGCAGTAATCTTAAAATTCTTCTCTGAAAAAAATGAAATTCAAAAAAGGAGTAGCAACAACATTAGTAGAAAAAGTGTGGGACGACCAAAAACAAATGCACTTAGTAAAAAAACAGTTCCAAACAAAAAACAAATATGAAAGGGAAAGAGATTTTTATATTAATTTTGGGAATATATTGTCTTATATTCCACGTTTGGTTCGGTGGCAAGATGTAGAAAAAACTATTTGGGTGGAATATTGTGGAATTTCTTTAAATTTAAAATATTCCCCTAAAGAAAGATATAAATTTAAATCAAGAATTCGTTTCATATGTGATGATTTAAAATTGCGTAATCTTTATCATAATGATATTAGGTGGAAAAACATTGTAGAAAATGATGCTGGGCGATTATTTTTGATTGACTTTGAGGTTATCTCAAGTGAGAATAAAGAAAGAGATCCAGAGTGGATTCTCAGAGATAAACCCAAAAAATAAAATGAAAAAAGTACCAACTGTTTATGAATTGCGGCGACAAGGCTATAAAGTACGAGTGACTCACATTCGAAAATTTCATCGTTTTCATCCAAGAACTGGAAAGAAAACTCAGTTTTCTGCACCTTTCCAAAGTTCAAAGACAAGAAAGCAAGAGAAAGATCTGCATCCAGATGCAGTGAAAGATCCCAATGAAGAATTTTTTCTTTCTGGTAAAGGTGGAGAAACAATCGTAGAAATTGCAGACTCTCAACACAAAGAGTTGGGCAGAGGAGTTGCCGTATGTTCAGATGATGATTTGTATGTAAAGAATTATGGAGTTAAAAAGGCAATCGCAATTGCACTTAGAAACATAGAATCAAATAAAGATCCCTATTTCCACATAAGACAATTTTTTAATAAATGATTTTCTGGAAAATAGTTTGTTTACTGTTATATTATCTTGGAGATATTGCATTTAAGTTCGATGATGGAAAATGTTATCAATTTTTAATGTTAAAATCTGCGGAGATAAGCGATAAATATAACTTAGGAATCTGGAAAGAAGTCACGAAACCCCTTAATAAAGATTAAGGGGTTTTTCGTGTAAATATTATTATGAATCTAAATCACATGAATCTTGGATGCATAAAAGATAAGCCAGATGAAAGAGATTTTCGGTTCGTTAAGGCAGTACATTGGACTGAAATAGGTCCAATAGATTTGAGGCCACTTTGTCCTCCAATTAGATCACAAGGTCCAATAGGTGCCTGCACGGCCTTTGGATGTACGGAATTATTTGATTTTGTAAGAAGAAAAAATAATTTAGTAAATTGGACTCCTTCTCCACTGTTTACTTATTATGCAACGAGAAAATTTTCTAATTTACAAGATCAAGATAGCGGAGCTAGCATAAGAGAAGCATTAAAATCTACAGTTAGAGATGGAGTTGCTATGGAGAGATATTGGCCATACGATACATCTAAATTTAAAGAAAATCCTCCAGAAGACGTTTGGATTAATGCCGAAAAACATCAAACTCTTGAATATCTAAAAATAGATGATTTTGATAAAAGTGCATTCTTGGGCTGTTTGAACGACGGTTATCCTTTTGTTTTTGGCATACTATTATATAATTCTTTTAATTCATTTCAGACGGTACTTTCTGGACAAGTTCCAATTCCAGATAAAGAAAATGAAAAATGCATTGGCGGACATTGCATGATGGCAGTTGGCTATAAAAAAATAGATGAAGGTGGAGCTGGAAAAGAATTTATCATAGTTCAAAATTCATGGGGCCCAAATTGGGCAGATCATGGATATTGCTATATTCCTATGGAGTATATGATGTCCAATGATGCTTTTGATTTTTGGACTATTAGATTAACAGAAGAGTGCGCGGAAGATACTGTAGATCCAGAACCTACCCCTGAGCCTCCTAAACCCGCTCCAGAACCTCCGAAGCCAGAACCCACACCTGAGCCACCCAAACCAGAACCCGAGCCTCCAGTACCCACTCCCGAACCTCCCGAACCCCCCAAACCAGAGATTGTTCCAGAACCGTCCATCACAGATGAACAAGAGAAGAAATCAATTTGGAAAAAACCGTTTGTTTATTTTTTAATTGTTTTTATTTTTACTACCTTGGCTTTCTTTTTTGCTTAAACTCTTAAACAGTAAAACAAACCCCTTGACGAAAGTTGAGGGGTTTGTTAATTTATAGAGGTCATGAATATATTTTGCTTAGATCAAAATCCTGCGACTGCCGCTGAATTTAATTGCGATCAGCATTGCAATAAAATTGTACTAGAATGCGCACAAATGATGGCTAATTGTTTTTCTTTAGACACACTTCAACATGCTCCTCCTAATTCTTTGGGCCAACCTCGCAAGCATTCTTATTTCAACCATCCTGTATCTAAATGGATGCGGGAGACGCTGGGTAATTTGTTTTGGAGTCTCGATCATGCTTTTGCCCTTGAATCTGAGCGTCTATATCGAGGATACAATCCTCACTTTTCTATGCGCTTTATTCGGTGGGTAGCAGATAATTTTGATAAATCTATTGTGCCAGATGGCAATCAATCAGAATTTGCAGTAGCTATTGCTCCAACAATGAATTGCCGACAGCATCCATTATTTAATACTTTAGATGCTATCGGCAAATATCGTTTATACTATATGCATGACAAGCCTTTCGTTACTTGGACTCGTCGCCAACAACCAGAATGGTTTAATCAAATGTAAGTAAATACTTTAGTTGATTTAAAGTTCCCAACATCTCATCTCTTATATTTAGTAAATCACTCTTATCATTCAAATCAGCATCGTTGTTAAAAGATTTTAAATATGCTATCCATTGATCTATTTTCTCTTGAAGACCAACCGATTCAATGTCTCCTTCAGATGGAAGACTTTCTGTTTGAAGATTTTCTAACTCAAAAAGAAATGATCCAGATGCAGACTTTACACGACCAAAAGTCCCTTGATATACTTCGACAAACTCATCAATTGACTCCTCAAGCTCTTCATAAGCCATATCCAGAGCCTTATGTTCAGAAAAACTTTTAGTTTGCCAGTGATAAATCTTAATTTGATTAAGGATTGTAAGTAGAGGAGAGACTATAGAAAGCATACTATATGATTACACAAATCAGTAAAATTTCAATTGACATCGCGAATGTTATTGCTATTATAATTACATGATAAATTCTACTTTTATAGAAGTTTCTGCGGATAAATTTCATGAATTTATCATTGAAAATCTTCCCAAGCATCATACTTCTGAATCATTAATTAATGAATTATCTTTTCAAAAATTTCACGCAATAAATTCTTTCAAAAAAGATTTTATTAATGAAATATTAAATAATTATTATGGCATTCACTATGTAGGAACTACGGCGAATGCAACTTTAACTTACAAGTTATCAGTAACTGATAAAAAACTTTGTACATTTTTTCTTTTAAGATATGGAAACTGAAAATATTAACACAACAATAGTTATTGTTTCTGGTGGATTTGATCCAATTCATTCTGGACATATTCATTATTTAAATGAAGCAGTAAAATTAGGAGATTATTTAGCTGTTGGAGTTAATAGCGATGATTGGTTAATCAAGAAAAAGGGCAAAGCATTTCTTTCATGGTTTGAAAGGGCAACTATTATTAAAAATTTAAAAGCCGTTAATCATGTATTTAATTTTGATGATTCCGATGGAACTGCAAAAGATCTAATTAAAACTATTAGACAGCATAATCCAACTTCAAAAATAATTTTTGCAAATGGAGGCGACAGAACAAAAGAAAATATTCCTGAAATGGATATTGTAGATGACAATATTGAATTTGTTTTTGGAGTTGGTGGAGAAAATAAACAAAATTCAAGCTCTTGGATATTGAAATCATGGGACCAGAAGAATTAACTCCAGAACAAAAATTTAAGGGGGCTTTAATTTTTAAATATTTAAAAACTGGTAAGATTCCCAAGAGAAAAGGTTTATTTAGAACCCTGTTCTTTTTAGCTGGCGAGCAAAAAAACTTTAAAGGTATAATAATGACCTCTTCAAGCGTCACATTAAAAAGACCGACGATTGATAGAACAATTCAAATTAAAATTCATTGCAACACGGATCTAAAAAATATTGAAAATGTCTTCAATACATATATACCAAATTATGAATTTAAAATTGAACCATTTAATGCGCATATAAAATATATTACCGTTTATTATTGCTCAAAAAATATCAATTGGGCAATGATTGACGAAGAGCTGAGAGCCAATTACAAACAAAACATAAAAGAAGTAGACGGTTTACCAAAAATTATTAATTATGAAACGAAATAAAATAGAAACAGTTGACAAGTCAATGTATTACAATGCATTTAATGAATGGCTTAATTCATCCAATGAATTCATTGATTTGAAAAATGAAAAATATATGGACGAAAAATGGCTATCTTTCGCAAATGAATTAGGTATTACCTTGGGGGGTAGTCAAGAAAACGATCAAATTATAGTTTCTGTAGAAGATTCGGTGTGCTGGAAAGAAGCTAAAAAATATTATTCTATAATCTCATATAGAGTATCTGAGGAAGCAATGGTATGACTTATAAGTTTCAAAGAAATATCCCTTCATTTATACCAGTCATAATTTTTGTTTTTGTTACTTGGGTCATTTTTGCCATTGGTTTTGTATGCGGAAAATTTTGCGAAAATGCAAAATTTAAAAAACAAAAAGAAAGACAAATCTTCATAGAAAAACAAGTAGATAAAATCGCATGATTAAATATATATTACCTTTATTGTTTTTAACAATTAATTGCTTGGCTATCACTAAGGATGAAAATCCTTTTGCCTTAAAAATAAATCAAGAAACTTTTTTAACTGATAAATCTGGAGTATTTATTCCTAGTTCAATTCTTAAATTAGTTCCAGGCAATGCTGTTAAAATTTATTTAATTGATGGCACTGAATTAAATGGATTGATTAAATCAACCGAAGTAATTAATTCTGAAATTGTTAAAGTTTTTGGAGAAATTACAAATAAAAATAATACTGGATTTGGATTTGTCCTCACTAAAGACGCTATTTTTGCTGGAGCGTTAGTTTTTAGAGATAAAAATATCACTTATAAGATTAATTATAGTGAATCTGCAAAAGGTTTCATCTTGGTCGCTGATAAGTCTGAAAAAATAGGATCTTGACATTCAATAGGTTTCAATTTAACATTGAGCCATGCAAACACAAATAACGAAAGAAGAATTTGAAACTATATACAAAGAGTATACGCCAAGATTAAAGGGTTTTGCTCAGAAGTTTTTATTCAGAGATTGTTTGGTTGAGGAATGCGTTCAGGAGGTTTTTAGAAAATTACTAAAACAAGATTTTAGTAAAATTGATAACTCAATTGAGTCAAATCATTTGCAAAAATGGCTATTCACCGTATGTAGAAATACATCTTTTAAGTTGAAAAACAAAGAGAATAGATATGTAGAAGAAAATCACTGCGATACAATTTCAGAAGAAGCGAATCCATTTGAAATTCTCGATAATAAAGAATGTGGTAAACAAATGCTTAAAGCACTTAAAACATTAAGTAAGCAGCAGCAAAAGGTAATTAAATTAAGATATTATTCTGATCTTGATTACGCACAGATCGCAAAAAAAATGAAAACAACTTCTGGAAATGTTGGCTTTCATTTGAGCACTGGCTTAAAAAATCTAAGAAAAAAGCTATTGAAATCAATTTGACAACCGATAAGTAATAAGATACTTTAATACAACATGAAAGCTGAAACTACTCCTCTAATTAATAACATTGCCCTTTCTCCAACGGAAATCAAAGAAGCTATCTATGACTGCTTTGAGGTTCGTCAGCCAGTAATGATCTGGGGACCACCAGGGGTTGGCAAGTCCGACATTATTCATGAGATTGGTGCTGAAACTAATCGTAGAGTAATTGATATTAGACTTGCACTTTGGGAACCTACCGATATTCGCGGTATTCCTTATTTTGATCACGAAACGAAGCAAATGCATTGGGCACCTCCATCGGAATTGCCTAAGCTGATTAATGATAATTCCATCATCTTCTTGGATGAATTTCCAAGTGCAGTTCCGACAGTGCAAGCTGGAGCTTATCAATTAATTTTAAATCGGAAAATTGGTGAGTACCAACTTCCCGAAGCGGTTGATATGGTAGCTGCTGGTAATAGAGAAAATGATCGAGGCATTTCTTACAAAATGCCCGCTCCACTGGCAAATCGTTTTACTCACATTGAACTGAAACCAAATTTTAATTGTTGGTTGAATTGGGCAATCAAGAACGAAATTGATAATTCAATTATTTCTTACCTATCTTGGTCTAAGAAAGATCTTTATGATTTTAACCCAAAGTCATCTTCAAAAGCTTTTGCAACTCCTCGTAGTTGGACTTTTGCAAATAAATTCATTACAAAAGGAAAGCGCTCAAAGAATTCAGAAAGCTTATTGACGGCATTGCTCGCAGGAACTGTTGGAGAAGGTCTAGCGATCTCTTACATGACCTTCCGCAAAACTTCTATCAAGCTTCCTAAAGCAGAAGACATTCTTTCGGGTAAGCTCAAGAAGTTTAAATACAATAAAGATATTTCACTACTATACGCAATTGTAACAAACTGTTGCGTTGAATTGAAGAGTCAAATTGGTGATGAAAATTGGGTTCAAAGCGTAGATAATTTCTATCGTTTTATGCTTGAAAATTTCCCACAAGAAGTTATTGTGATGGGAGTGAGAACTTCAATTAGGAATTATCAGTTGCCAATCAATCCAGAAAAACTTTCAACTTACAAAGACTTCGTTGAAAAGGTAGAAAAATTCATCTTCATTCAAGAATAAAAATGAGCCTTTTCAATAAAGCGGAAGATTTAACCATTGAAGAGAGATTAATTGCCGCGAAGGTGCAGATGCTTATGCGTCTGCCCTTTTTCGGTAGTTTAGCCTCTGGTTTAAATGTGAAGGTTGTGGATTGGAGATTTGACAAAGAGACTCCAATGACCGCCGCAACAGATGGAGTTAATTTCTTTTATAATCCAGAGGGTATTAAAGATCGCACGATTCCAGAATTAGTTTGGCTTTATGCTCATGAAGTTAGTCACGTATGTTGGCAACATTTCATGCGTATGGGAGATCGTAATAAAACACTTTGGAATATTGCGACTGACTATGCGATTAATGGAATTTTAAGAATTAATAAAATTGGCAAACCACTTGAAAAACATCTAGACGATAAAAAGTTTGATGGAATGGCTGCAGAACAAATTTATGATATTCTTTATAAAGAAGCTCCAAAGCTTGATTTGGATGCGTTATCTAAAATGCTTGCAGATAAGCATTTAGAGATGGATAGAAATGAAGACGGTTCACCCAAAACCGAAGAACAGATCAGAGATCTAACGAATAAGATCAAAGAAGATATTGTTAAAGCTACGCAATCAATGGAAGCGGGTAGTATTCCTGCTGGCTTTGATAGACTCATTGAAAGCATTGTTAGTCCACAACTTCCTTGGCAAGAAATTTTGCGAGATCGTATTAAATCTAAAATTAAAACAGATTTTACTTTCATGCAACCAAATAGAAGGAGTGGAAACATGGGAGGCATTATATTTCCAAGCATGACTGTGGAAGATCAAATAGATATTTGTATTGCTATGGATATGTCTGGATCTATTAGTGATGATATTGCTTCAGAATTTATGTCAGAAATAAATGGTATAATTTCTGAATTTAGATCTTGGAATATTAAAATATGGAGTTTTGACACTAAAGTTTATAATCAAAAAGAATACTCTTCAGATGAAAATGCCGACATAATGTCATACCAACCAAAGGGTGGAGGGGGAACTGATTTTGAATGTAATTGGTCTTACATGAAAACCGCTTCCATTGAACCAAAACTTTTTATCATGTTTACTGATCTTTATCCTTACGATGGATGGGGTGATCCAGATTATTGTGACACATTGTTTATTGGTTACGGAGGATGTAGAGCAGTTGCCCCTTTTGGAGAAACAATTCATATTAAATAAATGAGCACGTATTACAAAAAAGTAGGAAGACGCTATGAGCCAGTTAGCGATTCAGAAGCCTATAGTGGCCTTTCTAATGGGTGTTGGTTAGTTAAGGTTGGAGATGGCTGCACTTCAATTAGACAGTCCGTAGAACCCAATATGGCGGGATTACAATTCGCTACATTGATGATGTCAGATAAAATTTCTAAATATTTAATGGACGTTGCTACAGCCATACCCAAATCCAGAGAATATACAAAAAATCAAAAAAAGATCTTAAAACAGTTGCAAGAGCTACCAGAAAAAGATAAGTTAATGTATTGGGAATACGACTCCATTCAAGGAATGGCAGACAATATCTTAAAGCTAATTTTAGATGATTATGATAAGAGCACTAAATAATTTTTTAAATTCATTTGAGAATTTTTGTTGGAGGCTTTTGATTGCGACTATATTTTTAATAGCAATTCCTTTTGTTGCAATCGGTTTTGTATTTGGATTTTTTAGCCTGCAAGTAACAAAAGAAGAAACAAAAAATAATGAATAATACCGAAAATCTAGATATTGACCTGAGCAAATTTCCCAAAGATGTATTGATTAGATTTATAATTTTCACTCACGAAAATAACTTGACATGCAATGAAGCTTTTGTTAAATTGTTGACGGATTATCTAACCAAATTAGATAACGAAAACGAAAATCAAATCCAATTACCACTTGAATGAAAAAAATCCTATTTATCTTAGCTCCACTTATTTTTATTAGTATGAAGTTTAATCAAAGCGAAGCGGTCAAGCCCGCAAAGGAAGAATTAATTCTTAAAGAAGCTATTCATACTCCAGTTCAATGCACGGCATCATTAAGCAATAATTTAATTATTGTAGAGGGTGCGCCTTATGTTCACTGTGATACTTGTGGATACGGAGTCTTTTCGGGAGAAGAGGGGTATGAAAAGTGCACTTATTGTGGAGTCAAAAAGCATTATAATTCCAGAAAATGAAGTGACATATAAAATACCATCTTCAAAGTTTTGGAGTAAAATAAATGATGTATATAATCAAGGACTTGATTGGCATCTTTCAGATCAAAAAATACAAGTTTTAACTAAAAAAAAACTTGGTTTAAAATATCTTGACACAGTATATGATGGTGATATAAGTTCCCCATATTCATCTGAATTTTTATTTGAAATCGTAGACCCAGATAAACTACTGTGGGCAAAATTAAAATATGGAATATAAAGAAACACATTTTGGTGTTACAGTAGATCACGATTTAACTCCAGAAGAAATTGATTCAGTTCATAGATTCTGGAGGAGCATTCGTGAAGAAGAAGAATTTTTAAAATGGTCTTGGAATCATTTTAAAGACTCCATTGGTTTGGATCACGAATTGAAAAGACAGCCAAAATGGAAAATAGCAAATAAAGAAAAATGGCTTTGGGCTAAATTAAAGCATGGATTTTGAAAAAATTAATATTTATTCATTATTTTATGATAATCTTTACTTCAAGCTCGCGCAAGAATTAGATATTTCTTTTGAAAAGCTTCATTATAAATTTGGTTTAGCTTTCATAAAAACATTGGGAGAGATATATATATTTGAAGTTAGAGATAAAGGCAAATACTTAATGGCAAAATTAACTTACGATATTTAATATGGGATTAGATTCATTTATAAAAGTTGTTGATCTAAAAGATGTAATTGATGATTTTACTTTCATTAAGGGCTCTAAAGAAGTTGAATTTAAATACTGGAGAAAGCACAAGCCTCTGCACGATTGGATGCGTAGGCTTTTTGTTAAAAAGGGTGGAGATCCATTAATAAATCAATTTAATTGCGAACATGTTAGAGTTATGATTGAGGATTTAAAATTCTTAAAAAATGACATGGATTGGCATGATGAGTATGGTGACAGTTACGATCATGAATATAATGATTTTAAATTCATAGAAGAGGCGATTGGTTTTCTTGAAAGAAATAAAGATAAGGCTTTCTATTTTTATAGTTGGTACTAATTTTTGAGAAATCTCTTGATTTGGAAAATTTTCTAGATATATTTGATCTCACATATGAGCTTAATATCAATCAAAACTCTCTGCACGAACTGTCAAGATCCTTTGGAATGTCAGTGGCCCGAACGCATGAATTGGGGTGGAGAAAACGTCTCAGCTATTGAATACATGGCTAATGCCATTAATTCCGACGATGTACAAATTCTTTGCAATCAATGCCTCGACGAACTTCCAGATATTGATATGGAAAATATGGAAGTAGAATATATTTAATATGAAACAATACGTCAGATTAACAAAAATTAAGGCTTCCGAAAATCCTGAATACGAAACTCCACAATGGAACGCTTACAAACATGGAGTCGTAAATAAGGGCACTTCAATTCCCGTTGACTATTGGGTAGAAGGCTATCTTATTAGACCAATTAAAGTAGGCGAATACGCAGCAATTGATAGAAGAATCAGAAATGGCAAAGAAGTTTTTGGTTTTATGACTACTTCGCAGATTCTTGAGATTAACGGAGACATTTTTCAAACTTTAAATTCAATATATAAAATTGAATATATAAAGGATGAAAATAAATAATTTTAAACAGGATGCTCCATTAAACATAGCAAAACCTACGAGAAGTGAAAATTCAGATTCAATTAAAGACGTTGAGATTTTTAATTTAAATGGAAATTCTGATGATAGAGGCTGTTTAGTGGAGCTGCTATCAAATAGATATCAGCAGAATGAACCCGTAGTTCATGTATATAAAGTCGTAGCTGAAAGTAAAAGCTATAGAGGTTTCGTCTATCATAAATGGCAAAAAGATAGACTCGCATTTACCGAAGGAGATTTTTTAATTTTATTAAAAGATTTAAGGGAATCTTCTCCGACATTTGAGAATGAAATGATAATAAATGCGGGAGAAAATAATAAAATTCTATTAACCATACCTGAGTTCATAGCTCATTCAGTTGAAAACTTAGGGGAAAAAGCTTCATTCATAAATATGCCGACAAATATTTACAACCCTGAAAATCCAGATAAATTCAGATACACTAAAAATGATTAAAGACTTAATAAGCGTAATAATCCCAACTTACAATTGGAGTTCTGTTCTTAAGTTAGCTATAAAAACTGCATTATGGCAAACGTATAAAAATATTGAAGTTATAGTTGTTGGTGATTGTTGCACGGACGATTCGGAAGAAGTGGTAAAATCATTTAATGATTCTAGATTAAAATGGATAAATCTTGATAAAAATCACGGATCTCAAGCTATTCCAAATAATTATGGAATAAAAATGGCCCAAGGTGAATTCATTGCTCACTTGGGTCATGATGATGTGTGGCATCCAAAACATTTGGAATATTTAATTAATTCTATTTCAAATGCTAAATTTGCATATTCATTATCAATAGCCATAGGTCCAGAAAATGAAGAATCAGTTTTTAAAAATTTAAAAATCATTAGTGGTTTCAATGTCTTTGATAATAAAGACAATGAAATATTATTTGTTCCACCATCTTCATGGATGTATAGAGCTTCAGTAATTGAAAAGGTTGGATATTGGTTGGATCACAACGATACAATATTACCTCCTGATTCATATTTTTTAACTAAAATTCAAGAGCATTTTCCAAATGAAACCGCTTGTTCCAAAAAACTAACTATTGCAAAATTTCCATCTGCCTGGAGGAGGAATTCTTACATTGTAAAACCAACTCATGATCAAGAAAAAGTATTAGAATTAATAGAAAAAAATTCGCACTATTTAGATTTTTATATGGCTAAATATTTAGAGCAAAACTCTAAACTTGCGAAATTCACTCCCTTCATGGATCTTTATGCCGATAAAAGCTATGAAGTGCTCTCATTATTCTTTAAAGAAAACGTACCTCAAAGCCAAGTAATAAAAGAAAATGAAAAAGAAAAAGGAATAACGGTTAAAAAATCTAGAATTTATAGAGGTTTAGAAAAACCATAAACTCTTGAGAAATCAAAAAACCATCTTGACACGGGTGATTTTTTGCTGTAGATTATTCCCATGAGCCCATCCATACTTGTTAAAGATTGCGATACCGAACAGTTCATCAAGGTATTTGTGAAATCTAGCGACCTTACCGACTTTCTAGCTTCAGAAAAAGCAAATGGCGTAGATATACAATCCAAGTATTTAGTCTATGGTTTTACAGTTGAGCAGACTTTCTTCGCTAACGAAGCTATTAAAGTCGCCAATCAGTTTGGTTATCTCCCTAGTTTTGATGAATATGAAGCTGAATAATATGGAAAAGTTTAAATTAGATATTAAGATAGAATCTTGCGAAGCCGAAGGTGTTTACATGCTTTATTCGCAAGTAATGAAATGCTGCTACCCAGTAAAGAAAGAGCATATCTTTTCTGAAGTCGAAGACTTAATCAAGGAATACATTGACATCCAATCTAATTATTAATATGAAAAAATGGCCACAAGTTGGTGCCAAAATAACTTACAAAGGCATTCATGCTTTTTGGTTTAATGACATCATTAATAACGCTCGCGAGAACCTTGAGATCGACAAGGAATACACGATAAGGACAATAAATGTTCTTTCTAGTTGGTGTAGCATTACATTGGAAGAAACTGGCAATATTGTTTACTCACTTAATTTCTTTGATTATGAAGCATAAAATTGTTGTTCAAGATTACTATCAAGAGTGCGGGGATAAATGCTGCGTAGAATACGGGCATCTATGGTTTGTTAATGGCAACCATATTCATAGTAGTCCATGTAGAGATAGCGGATGGTTAGCTGTATTAAATTTCTTAGAAATAGAAGCAGAGTTGACCGCTCAAAATGAAAACGGAGAAGAAGTCTGGTCGCTTTAATTTATGAGAATCTTGCTTCATGAAACAAGAGATCTTGAAAAACATTTTAGAATTAAATTTCGTAAGCCCGAATGTAGAATACATCCTAGCGGATTAATTTCTGTTACTGTAGATTGGCATATGCAGGAAGATTGCGAAAATGCTTCAAGATTTAAATATGTAGATTTTGCTCATAATAGTTTCGGTGGTGATTTTATAGTAAATAAAAAAAGATATATAAATGCCCGCACCGTTGCTTTTGAATTTCGAGATCTAAAAGATTTTAATTTCTCTTTGTTCAATATGTCGCCTTGGTTTCAGATCTCATTTGGCGCGGAGAACGAAGAGGAAGATTGGTCGCCAGATTATTCATATGAATATTTATTCTTTGAAGCGACAAAATACGGATTGATTGCTTGGTTTGGAAAAGAAGGATGGGATAATTGGCATGACTCAACAAGAATAGTTAATGGACAATTAAAATAATATGGAAAAAGAATACTTCATTCGTCGTCTAACAGAAAACGGTAAACTAAAAACACCCTTGTATCAATCAAGCGAGCCAGTAGCTAGCTGGAGAACATTCAAATCAGAATCAGAAGCTCTTGAATTTGCTAAAGAATATGATTTGGATAATTTCGTAATCTTAACAAAATACGTACAATCAAAAGAAATTACAGAGAGGTTTGATTAAAATGGCTCACAATGATTTTATACCTAGCGACGACTATCCAGAAGAAATTAATCACGAATATATAGATGAAATTGTATGCCCTTATTGCGGCTATGAGTTTACGGATAGTTGGGAATTCAATGATACTCAAGATGAACAACATGTAGAGTGTTGTGAATGTGGAAAAGAGTTTTTGCTTTACATGCATGTAACTGTAGACTACACCACTTACAAGAAAAAGAAATAATATGCCAAAAAAAGAATTTAATTATGTAATTGGTCATTATTGGGAGGACAATGGAAGTATTGCAGCTTATATGATGTTTAATAATGAAGTTTTTTACGGAACTATGAATCAAGCCAAGAAGGATTTAAAATATGTTAAAAGACAAGATCCAGATCAAGAATGGAAGATTTTTGTTGTAAAGGAGTTGGAAAAGGAATAGAGTATCACTATGAGACTTGGAAACATTATTGAAGAATTGAAAAAACACGATCCCGAAACAAAAATTCGTTTAGGGTTTTGCGAACCGCATAGCTATCGTGGAATTTATAGCGAATTAGCTTTTGAGCCTTGTAAAAATACTACAGTTGGTGATATGTTAAAATGCTGTAAAGAGGCTAAAAAAAGAACTTTTGAGGGTTATAAAGGAGGAGAGTTTACTTATAACAATGATACCGAATGTCATTTGGCTTGGTATGGTGGTTCTGGGGAAACGCTTGGTCGTTATTTATTAATGTTCATGTTGGGAGAAACTGAATGGAAATGGGTCGCACACGATTTTAATAAATAAATATAAATTACATAGAGAAAGAGATGGCGAACTTTGGATAGGTTTACCAAATAATGGTGGAGATATTGGAGATATTGGAAATTTGCTTGAGATTGTGCTTGTATTGAACGAACAACTAGATGAGATAGAGGGGTTGAAACGAGAGATTATTTTATTGAAATGTGAGATAGGAGAAGATATTTTATGAACATTAAAAATCTAATTATAGATCTTATAGTAGGAACTGTTGTTTTTTGTCTTGGCGCTTATGGAGAACATAAACATAACGAAAGACTTGCAATCAAAGCTGGAGTAGCTTATTATGCTGTAGATAAGGATGGTTCACCTCAGTTTAAATTTATTACTGAATAATATGAATACGAAATCAACAAAATATATATATGACATATAGAGAATTAAAAGAAAAACTAAAAGAAAAACTAAAAGGAAAACATCACGAATTATTGGTTGACTTCGTGGATGAACTTATGAGAAGATGAGCCATGCAAGATAACGATTCGGATTCTTTTATTATAGTAGGAAAAATTATGAGTGATATTAAGTCATGTCCATTCTGTGGAGGTAATGATCTAACTGTTCAACGCAGCTCTGAAGACAGAGAAGGTATTCCTGCTAATATTATTTGCCAAGACTGTGGATGTGCGGGGCCTTGGGATTATCTCAGAACAGAAGTCCTAGAAAATGCCTTGAACGAAGATAGAATTCCTGTTAGATTGATCAATCTTTGGAACGAAAGGAAGTAATATGACTGACGAACAAATTAACGCGGCAATTGCAGAAGCGTGTGGATGGAAGGAAGTCGAACCTTGGTTAAATGGAGCATCGTAGAAAAGCAAATTACATATTCGCAAGTTAAAATATGAACGGAAAAGGATCTAAGCCTCGACCAATTAAAAACATTAAAAATTACATATCAAATTGGGAGCAAATAAATTGGAAGAAGGCGAAATCAAATTCACCTTCTACGAACTCAAAGCCATGATGGTTAAAATGGGTTACTACGATAAAATGAGTGACCCAATTTCATTGTATGACTGGCCTGAAATAGGTTTGGAGCGCATATTAATTAATAATAATAAATTGAATTATGGATGGCTTTTTAAAATCATAAGCAAAGAGAAGTTTGTTCATGCTGTAATCAAATACGATCTTTTATGAAAAAGAATCAAAAGCAACGCATATGGATGTCTTATGCAAAACTCTCAGAGCTTTTAAAAAGCATGAATGCAGTTGGTGATCCAAATGACACTGGTGTTAGTAAATTAGCCAATTGGCAGGATATAGGCTTGAAATACATTAGAAAGCCAACAATTAACAAATTCTATTTTGAGATATTGAATAAGGATAAGTTTTTGTTCGCGACTTTTAAATATTCTTTTAATTTAGATGGAATACATTTTAATTGATAAGTATTTAATGTGGCAGCTTGAGGAAAAGTTTTATACTGATTCGTCTTCTTATCTAGGTCTGGAGATTGATGAAGCGCTAGAAGACATAGAGAGTGGATGTGGTCTTGAGTATCATGGCATAAGGGAATACGAGATAAATAAGAAATTAAATCTCGAAGACTACTATTTGTACAAGATAATAGATAAGGAAAGGTTTATTTTCGCGGTTATGAAATATAATCTTGATTATTTGTTTGTAGATCCTAAGCTACAGTCGTGAATGTTTTAATTAGTAAACATAAAATACTATCCGCTATAAACTCTCATGCTGACGAGTTTGGTGAGGTGCATTTGCTATGGAAATCCTTTGGTCTTGATTACGTGCGCACAGAACACAAAGAGCATATAGCATTTGGAGTGATAGATAAAGATTTATTGATTTGGTCGATGATTAAATATGGCTTTCAAATTGAACCATATAGTAATTCGCAATGAACAATGCCTCATAAAAGCCATTTGTACGCATTGTGAGGCGATTGTAGACCCTTATCTAGCGCTTTAGCCACTCTACACCAATTGCATTACTAAGTGCCTTGCAACAGAGTAATTCGTTTCCGCCGCTATACGCTAAAACACATAAATCAATAATAAGATTCATTAGAATGAATATAAGTTATAATAAAGTTAATAATAAGAGAGAATGGAAGGATAAGATATGGTATAATAAACAATAGAATGTGAAATAAGATTCACGAATTAAACTTCATGTATTAGATTTTAATGTTTTAGATGAATTAAAAGTGATTGAAAAACAACAGCCCTCCCTATCTTTCTTTTCGTTCATTTACACTGTAAAATGCCCTGTGGAACATTGTTCCACAAGCAAGTCCCGTGCCACAAAATAACCCAAAATATCCCAAAAAATTACTAGACACGGGCCAAATAAGCGTATATACTGGGACAAACTGTGGCTTGATATAGAACTAAATCGGCGCGAACCAAAAAGTTATTGCATGACGGCCAAATAAAGGCAACAAAAAAAACCCTGTTCGTTAGGGGTAGTTTTAAACGCCCGTTTGTTTCGGGCTAATTCATTTTTGACTTTTAATATACTTTTCTTTTGATTCTTTTCTGAGAGCAATCATGCCGCCACTCATAGAGCGAGTCTTGATCAGAACGTAGTTAAAGAAATATATTGAGAACCAGTTTGACATTTAGTTTTGCGATCCTGAAACGCTTACAAGGCTACTTTAAAACTAGACGCTAACTGCATCTAATATATTATACACGCAAGAAAAAGAAATTCCAAAAAATTCCAAAAAATTACTAGCCGCGAACCAAATAAGCACTCCGAAAAGGGTGGGGTGGATTTCGTCATGCTTCGCGGCCTTTCGTTTGCATTCGCACGATTTCATTTGTTTTCGTTAGATTAGATAAGATCTGGTTATATTTCGAGGAATCAAAAGTTAACGTAAATGAAGCAAATAAAGAGTGAGGTGGTGTGTGCCAGGGGCACCCCTGGATCTAGCCGCATAGCAAGTCCCATGCCAAGAGGCATGGGATATTTTTTTGTTAAAAAGACGTTGACCACCGCATTTGTATCTGCTTTAATTATCACCGTTATGGAAAACATCACTACATCCTCCACCATCACTGAAACCGCAACCATCAAGCGTGGACGCGGGCGTCCCGCTGGCAGCAACAGCTTTGAAAATGTGCAGATCAAGCATCTGCTCAATTTCCTTTCTGAAGACGCGAGCATTCCCGTGTCCAAGATCTGGATGCGCGACACACTCGGTTGCATCATCGAAGCTCGCCCATTGCAGGTTATCAAGAACGATGACAGTGCAGATCATCATGAACTCGGAGAGAATGAAAAGGTTGAATACGCCTTTGAAACTTTCGAGGAATAGTATTTGACTCTGGTTTTTAATTGCTGTATATTTATTGCTTATGTTTGACAACCTCATTGGACAACCCGAAATTAAAAGGCAATTAGAATTCTATTCTAATGCTTACCAGAAAACTTCAGTCGTACCCTTCCTGCTCCTCAACGGTGCTAAGGGTTTGGGTAAGACTGAGTTTCTGAAACAGTTCAGCAAGTCGCTGACTAATGTGGACGGCAAGCCGCGTCCCATGCTCGAACTCAACAGCTCTACAATCAAGAACAATCAAATGTTCTTCGAGCAGATCTTCATGCCGATTGTGCAGGGTAACGAAGTAACTCTTTTCTTTGATGAGTGTCACGCACTCCCCAAGGATCTGGTGATGGCTTTCCTGTCTATCACCAACACTGAGCGCACGCCTTTTAAGGAATTTAATTGGCGCGAGTATACTTTCCAGTTTGACTTCACAAAGATTTCTATGATCTTTGCGACGACTGAGCTGGACAAGATGTTCCCTCCTCTCAAGGATCGTTTGACTGTGCTTGACTTCAAGCCATACAAAACAAATGAGTTGAGCGAAATCATCAAGGGTCGCTTGAAGGATGTTGACTTCGAGGATGGTGTACTCGAAGACATCGCGAGCACCACTCGCGGCAATGCGCGTTCAGCAGTCAAGCGTGCGAAGGAGATCGAGATCTATTGCGAGACCAACAACTCGGCCACCTTCTTCAAGGAGGAGTGGACTAACCTTCGCCAGATACTTGGCATCAAACCTCTGGGTTTGTCAAACACTGAAATTCAAGTGCTCGATATTCTCAAGGAGCGCGGTCCATCTACCCTGCAGACTATCGCAGCAGTCACAGGTATGTCACGCACTGCGATCCAGCGTGACGCTGAGTTGTATCTGCTGCAACGCGGCCTGATGAAGATCAACGGCACTCGCGAAATTACCAAAGCTGGCATGGAAGTACTGTCTGAAGTAACAGCGAAAGGTTTTTAAGAATGTGGGTTGGTGGTAAAGCCTCACTAATGTGAGGTCTGTGAAAACAGGAACCCTTGGCTCCGTGAGCCAAGGGTTTTTTATTATTTAAAAATAAACAAAAAGTTAACCAAATAAGGCTAAATAAAGAATATGCCAGGGGTGCCCCTGGCCCAAGCACGAAATCCCCCAACCCTTTCGGGTTGGGGGACTTATTGGGCGGGGAATTATTTTAATTTGTTTCTAACTAGACACGCGGAGAATACAAGGATCGCAATGATTAGATTCATTTGATTCGAGACCATACACCAGTTTCGAGGTTGACAACTTCGAGGTCTTCATGTACGGGGCGTAGAAGCTGACCGTGATGCCACTTGAAGGCTTGCTCTCTTGAAGTTGATGTTGGCACACCATTAAAATACTTAAAAATTCTGCCTGTGGTGGAGTTCCTGATGATGTGGGTCGCACCTCTTGGGATCATGGCAAACAAGTTGCCATCGTAGCATCTTTCGGGTGGTCTGCCCAGCTTCATCATCCACCCTCTCCAGCAGGGAGAATGAGAAAGAACTTTCTTCTCTTCGTACTCCAGAGCGTGCGCCCATTCGTGGATGATGGTATCAGAGATCTTGTCAATGAAATTCGGAATCCGAATGTTCAGCGCAACGATTCGATTAGAAAGCTCTATGTATTTAGAACCTTTCTTAATCACGCACCTACCCATAGCATTTGTCAAGCGGTGATTCCAACGGAATGTCCAGCCTTTTAGCTGCGGATACTTCGCTATGATTTCGTGACTGAGTGAAGCGTACCTTTCAATAACTTGAGCAATGGTGGTCATATGTTTTAGTCTTCGTCTCTAAACATAACCTCATCTTCGATCCAGTCAATCATATTCAGCAGACCATCCATACATTCGCGGCCTTCATCTGTCCATTCAATGCACTTGTCATCCAGAAGGTGATACAAGAATTGTTTTTGTTTGGATAGAAGTTCGGGGCAAACAGTGATTGCGACATCATGTATTATTTTCATATTAGCAAACTATATTGTGCGCATCATTGTAGCAAGCCGTACCCTCTTCGTCAATCTCAAAAGACTCATCTAGGTAATGTTCGTTACCCTCATTATTCACGGACGCTTCCAATGCAAGTTCCTTTGCTGCTTCCAACGATTCGGCTTGAACATTGATGGTTCCGTATGTGGTGTATTGATAAGCAATTTTATATGTTTTCATAATCAATTAAAAGAAGTGGTTCTAGCTGGATTCGAACCAGCAATAATTCTTTAGAAGAGAACTGTGATATCCCTTTCACCATAGAACCATTGTTCGCTTATGACAATATCAGATCCTATAGGACAGTCAACCAGAAACTTGAAAAGTTTCTGGAGTGGTGCGTAATAATAGAGCTTGACCAGGGGCACCCCTGGTTGTAGGCAACAAAAAACCTCTGTCCCACAGGGACAGAGGTTCCTCTACTCGGCTCACATTCCTTTCGAGCTACCAGACATAGGCAGTTTGCCAGCACCTCTCGCTTTTTATCTGAGCGAGATTAAAAAAAATGGTGGATAGGGAGGGACTCGAACCTTCAACCAACGCCTTAAAAGGGCGCTGCTCTACCATTGAGCTACCTATCCTTTTGCCAGAGCCTCACCCCGCACAAGCGGGGGAGGATGGATGACAACAAACCACCAACACCGAAATCATCTTGCGGACTCGAAGCAGTGCCCAGAGTGGGCATCTAGGTAGCGCCGCAAAGAACCAATGTTTGTCCATTGCACCTGCCTCTGCGCTCTTGCTTTGAGCCAAGCCTCATCCCCAAGTGGGTAGTAATCGCGAGAATGAAAATCTATTTCTTGAAACGCATCTTCAAACTTCTGAAGCGCTTTCAACGCTTCAAAGTATTGATGACCCAACTTAGAACCATCATTCCCATTCATGTGAATGAGGGGAAGTATCATTTCAAGATTTTGTTCTGCAATGTATGTTTTCATGTTTTTATGTTTTTATGTTTTTATGTTTTTATGTTTTTAACTAATTGAAATTGGTAGCTAGGGCGGGACTCGAACCCGCACGCTCTAAAGAGCATCAGATTTTCTTACTACTATAGCTTTCGCTATCCTTGCGTTGTAGTCTGGACTATATCATCACCTTTGTCAAGAGGTGTCTCGTCTTTAGTCTCTGAACCTTCTCCATTTAAGGAGCTTGGCTGCTGATTGACCAATTCACTCAATTTTTTAACTTTCGCATTCGTCATTTCTAACCATGCTGTAGTTTGAGAGACTCTAAGGTTATCCCAGCAGTTTACGAGATTCTCATTCTGGGATTTCTCCCAGATGACTCGCTGACCTCGCAAAAATTTATGTAATTTTCCATGAGCTTGCCTAGTTATCAACATTAAGTTATCTAAATCATTATTAAGTGGATTTTCATCTATATGATGAATAACTTCATTATAAGATAATTTTCTACCTAATAGCTTTTCAGCTAAAACTCTATGTTTATTTCTAGATGTTTTCGAATCAAAAGAATATTTATTTTTTTCAAAACCTGTTTTGAAACTTTCTTTGTAGCATGAAGGGCAAAGAATTTGTTGCTTTCTCCACGCCTTAAAAGAAGATTTGCAGGCTTCGCATTCCGCTGGAAGAAATCGTCTACCTAATTTTTCATAACGATCTTTAGATTTTTTCTTAGCTAAAGAAAGATGACAAGTTTTGCAAACTCTTCTTCCTATTTCTCTTGGGCCGCTACATGAAATACATATTAGTTTATCCATGTCTTATATTACACTGAAAGACACAGATATTCTATTTTATTTTTGCGAAAAGGCAAGTCTGATGTGTCTGCCATTTCACCACCTAGCCATTGTTGTTAAAGAACTCTGAGTGATACTAACAGACATTCACTCTATGTCAACCGAAAAAGTGGTGCGCCAAGTTGGGATTGAACCAACGACCAAGGAATTATGAGTTCCCTGCTCTGACCACTGAGCTATTGGCGCGGGAAAGTTAGAATGTTATCTGGATTCTCCTCATCTACAGAATACCCTAACTCAGTTAGGGCTTTGAGGCAAGCATTTTCATACCATCCTTCGAAGAAATTAAATACCAAAGAATTATCGCTCGAATCAATCAACGAAAACTCTCTGATTTCATCTCCGTCCGTAAGAATAGGAGTTCCATCAGAATAAGTCAAATAGAATCCCAAATGATTGAGAGCTTGCTCGAAAGCTTCACGCGGATTCAGATCCACCAGTTCGGTGGTGTTTTCCGTTTCGTTTGTGATCGTGTAGGTCATGGGTTCAATCTAACACAGAATAAGGAGGACACAACACAAATCTTCACATTTTGTGAAGATTTATAAAGATTAATTAAATAGCTCGTAATAAGGGACTTAGCGGCCAGGGGTGCCCCTGGGGCAAAAAAAATGCAGGCCGCGCATGGCGCAGCCTGCATTGGGGGGAGAAGCGGCGGGCCGTAACCCGCCGCCCCCATGGGACTTACTCAGCTCCCACAAGTTCCGAAACGTCAACGGCTTCCACCTCAATGACAGAGGCATGGCCCGCCCGCGTATCAAAGAGACTTTGCATAACCATCGTCCGCGCAGGGAGTTTCGTCAGGTCTGAACCTTTGAGGTTCTCGGTGACGGAGTTGTACAGGTTCCACAAGGTGGGGCTGTTGAACTCTGGGTGACGCGGAGCTTTGAACTCCTGAGTGACGGCGAACACATCGCGAGCAGGAAGTGCCTTGCTCTCAGCAAGTTGCACAGCGAGGGCGCACGCATCATTGAATCCGATCTCGGTCTGTTGGTAGCGGCTGATCCGCGTTTCCATGTCCGTCCAGTGCGAGAGCAAACGCCCGATAGCTTCAGACAACACACGAGGAATGTCGCGGAGAATGTTTGTCGTGTGACGGCGAGCGAGCTTGATGTCTGACGAGAAACAGAGATTCTCGCAAACGATCATGCGGTTCCCTACACAAATGGAAGCGGCGAACGTGCGATCATGCGAGTTGCGCAATCCCAGAACCAGCTTGCGCTCATCCGAATTGATATCGGGGCCAGTGATCTGGAACCCGCCGAAGTAGCGCTGACCGAAACGGCCCAGAGCGTGCTTCTCTTCGCTGACGGCGTAGCCCGCACGATCCAACGCTTCGAGCGTCTGATCGACCAGAAAGGAATGTGCGATTGGGGTGAAAGACTCAGTCGCATCAGGCGTGCGGACGGTTGCGAGTTCTTCACGAGTGACGAGGTTTTTTGCAATGATCATTTGATTTGGATGGTTGATGGTTTGAACTAACGAGAACAACAATACCACATGCAAAGCGGGTTTCAACACTTTCTTTTGATTTCGTTCATCTTTTTCAATACAAGAACCATGCCAAGCGAAAAATTATTTTTCGCTTGCGTAATAACGCTTGACAGCCACAGGCCAGGGGTGCCCCTGGGGTTAAACGGGAAAACCCCGCTTTCGCGGGGTTTTGTCCTATCTATCTCTGGAGTAGAGCATTGCGCACACCACTAACACGCTGATTAGCAGCATCATACATGAATCACAAACCCAGATTGATCTTGGCGGGCTGGACCTTTTGCACGAAGGCCAACAATCACACCTTTGTCATCGAGGAAGCGGAGGTCGTGCTTGTCTCCGTCAACAACTTTCTTTCCTTTATATTCTGAGGGAAGGTCGAAACCTTTCTTTGTGGAGAATACGGCGGCAACATTATGCCCAGCGTTCAACGCCAATGCACAGTGAACATGATTGAGTGCAGTCTCACTTCGTGAGAAGGTCAAGTTATAATTGGGAATCCCGTGAGATAAACGGGAAAAGCTTTTTGTGTAGTCATAGAATTGTACGCTGGGGAATTGCTGAAATACCGTTTTGCCATTATGTTTGATGCGTTCCCATTTCACATCTGAAGTAAGATTGAGTCGAAACACGGGAAGCAGGCTTTTCTTTGCACAGTATTTGATTGCCTTTTCGATTTCAGAAAACAGGTTTTCCATGAAAGCTGGAATGTTCGCGAAGAATTCTTTTGTTTTCTTTATTCTTGCTTCCTTCACCATGTCTTGCTGGCCGCGTCCAGCAAAATCCAAGCAAGACGCTTTGCAACCTTCGCTTGCATCGGCGCAAACGTCGAAGCCGCTCAGGTCGCTATGCGCGAAGTGTATGCCATAGGTCATATAACCCATTGCAAGGGATTTCAGTGTTTTATCGTTCGAGGTGGTCAAGATTGTCTGCATGTGAAAGAGAATAGCAAAACAACAGAGAAGCGCAACATAAAAAGGAATAAAAAAACAAACATTACGCACTTTGTGCGTAATAGGCATAATGGCGGCCAGGGGTGCCCCTGGCACCACAACCCTTTCGGGCTGTGGGGTTTAGGGTTTAGAACCTTTCGTTTTGATCTGCGCAGTGGTTGCAGATCACATAAGACCTACGAATAAAAACCCTTTCTTCGCACTGCTTGCAGGTTTTCCATTCACTGTCTTTCTGCATCTGATGGTAGAACTCAATGTCCTCCTGATCGTTGATTTCGTAGTGACCGAAGTTGTCGTCGTAGAATGATGCCATATTTATTTATTTTTAATTACCAAACTGTTGATTCAATTTCCTGCGCGTGTTCAGTGCGGATCTTAGCAATAAACGCGAAATGCTCAAGAGCTTTTTCGGTTGTTACGATTCCCTCTTTCGAGAGTTCATGATAAATTTCCTTTCGAGTCCAACACTCGACAATCTCAGACCAACCATAAGAGAGATTATATGATGCATTTGCATGGATCTGCACAGCGTCAACAAGGTTCAATAGCAAGCGGGTTTCGTCAAGTGGATTCATTGGACTTTTATTAAAGCATGAGAGTAGCAAGAAAGCAAATAAAAAAAGACAAATATTACGCATCTTATGCGTAATAGACATGATGCGGCCAGGGGTGGCCCTGGCCATTACGCCCCACAACCCTTTCGGGTTGTGGGGGTTAGGCTTACTCTCTACAATCCCACGCTTGTCACTTGACAGTTCTTTGCTTTCACTTCCCTGATATTCTCAAGATACAAAGTGCGATAGCCAGCGTTTGTTCTGTCGCCATTCTTGCTGACGGCATAGAGCGTGACGGTCCCCTTGGGCGCATAATTCGTGCCACCCTTGAGATTCTTCTTGACTCCCGTGCGCACAACGTACCTGCTAACATCACCCAGCTTGTTCCTGTAAAGAACAGAAAAGAACTTGCCTTTGGTCGATTCGATGATTTGTTGTTTTGTGGTGTTCATATTATTCTGCTTTGATGTCTCTGAAATTGATTTCCCAGTCTGGCACAAACAAGAAAGTTTGTCCAGTTGGTCTTTCGTATACTGCCATGCAGCCGTTATCTTTTGCGATAATCGCGATATCATATTTTTCAAGTAGAGCTTTGAACTCCGTGAGGAACTGCTGTTTCGTATCCATGTGAGAATCATAGCAAAACGAAGGAGCGATGCAATAAAAAAGAATAAAAAAACAAACATTACGCACTTTGTGCGTAATAGGCATAATGCGGGCCAGGGGCGGCCCTGGCCCCACAACCCTTTCGGGCTGTGGGGGTTGCCTATTTGCACTCTACAGGACTACACCCTTAGGTACAAACAACCTCCCTGAGTAAAGATGCTCTTCAGCGTCTTCATCCCAGTTGAAAAGCTCGTACGAGCCACTTGGGTGCGGCTGCGTCACATAATTATCTGAAAGCATCAAATCTTCCAGCCGATTGCTGAAAACAGGAACCATGCCATGCTCGAAGTAAGCATAGATGTTTTCACTGAAGAGGCAATCATTCCACTCGATCATTATCGTTTCGTTTTTGGTTTTGGTCATATAAGCAAGTTAGCTGATGTTCGCGGTTAGTCAATCATTTTAATGATTATTTCTTGGATTAGCGTAGCTAATCCAACGATGCCCAGCGATAAGAAGCCAGCGCATAGGAAGCTGAGGATGAGTTCGAAGCCAGTAAGCAATGCCATATTTGAACTATACACCCAACAGAGCAAGAATCAATTAAAAAGACAAATATTACGCACTTTGTGCGTAATAGCCATGATGCGGCCAGGGGCACCCCTGGGGGGTTCGCCCCACAACCCTTTCGGGTTGTGGGACTTAGCTTTGTCTTTACTTTGTTTGCTTGATGCCTGCCTCGATGAGCATCTCATCGAACTGACTGAGCACCTTGATCTTCGATCCCTTCAGGGCGAATTCCTTCTTGATCTGGGCGTATGCGGAGCACCCCTTGATGGGATAGATGCCTTTGGTTTCGAGCTTCAGAGCGCTCGCCAGCATCAGGAGGCGATAAGCGGAGATTGCTTCTGGTGTGTTGAATGTCATATTAGAGCTTGTGAATGTTGATGCCGTTTGCGTTGCAATAGTCAAGAGCTTTTGCAATGTCTTCTGCCGTTTCCAAGAAGTAGGTCGTGTGACCTTCCTGAAGCGGGTGTTCGATGTTCAATGTCAAGCGGGCTTCGCCGTCTGGCAGCTTGAACGATGCTGCACTAATTACCTTGCGGTAACTGGTGTCAACAGTCACCTTGCTGTTGATCGGATTGCGGACGTAGGTGGTGCTGAAGCTGGGATGTAGTGTCAATTTCATTGCTTAGGTAAGATACCACATCTGCTCTGGTATGCAATGGCAAAAAGCATTTTTAATCAAAATAAATTACCACACACAAACCCTTGAGCAACAAGGGTTTACGCAGACGCAGTTCCAGGGGTGCCCCTGGCCATGTGGGCAACAAAAAACCCCGCCGCGAGGCGGGGTTTTTGCTTGACTTGGTCAACTAGACGCTTGCCACACTGTGATCGAGTTTGTGTAGTTCAGGTGACGGGTCGAGATACCAAGTCTTCGATCTACCCTTTGAGTCAAGCTCATTGAGCGAGAAAAATGCATTGCTCGCACTACCAATCGTGCTGGGAAAAAACTTTAGGGTTGCACCCTTCGACAGCTTCCTGCTGATATTTGCAACAGAAATGTGGAAATTTTTGTAGATCACGCTGTTCGTGGTGGTGTGGGCGACTTTGACTGTTGGTGTGTTCTTCATACGCGAGTAAGAATAGCATGTGGCTAGGTGAGCGCAACAAAAAAAGCACAAAAAAGCAAACATTCACAAACCCTTATGTAATAAGGGTTTGCGCAGCCAGGGGCAGCCCTGGCCCCACAACCCTCTCGGGCTGTGGGGGTTAGGGGGAGGGATTACTCCTCTTCGCCCCCGAAGAGTGACTCCCACTCTTCAGCGGTGATTCCTGTTTTCAGGAACTCCCGCTCGTCAGCGGAGAGGTTGGGGAAGGCGTTCTGGATCAGCTCCCCACTTGCCCAAGCGTCAAGCTGGGCTTCGGTGACGGGTAGGTTGAGCGTACGGGTGATGCCAGAAACCATTGAGGTGCGTGTGATGTTCATATTAGTCGATGATTTTAACGGTGATGTAAGCAACTGTGGAGAGGATAAGGGTCAGAGGGGCGAATGTAAAGAAAATCTTAAAAAAGACTTCCGCAACAACCAGCATTTCGTAATTGGCATTAACCATGTCCAAACTCTACAGCATGGGGATAAAAAAACAATTAAAATTGAAAACAAAAACCATGCCAAACGCAAATCTTTTTGCGTTTGGACGTAATAGTGCTTGACACGCGGCCAGGGGCAGCCCTGGCCCCACAACCCTTTCGGGCTGTGGGGTTTACCCTTACCTTACTTAGCTAGGTCGAAGAAAGGCCCGCTGAACGTGATGCGGTCAGACTCGAAGTCCATTTTGCGAAACTCGTCCGCTTCGAAGTTTTCTACTTGCCGATCCGCGTCTTGGATTTCGAGTGCGCGATCTTGAAGTATCCATTCGATATGGGCGCTAAGTTCTTGGAGCGCAGCCACTTGCGCGTCCGTGAGCGCGAGCGAGGCTGTGTCCTTGATTGTTTCAGTGAGGGCGAGGATGGAGGATGTAACCATGCTGGGAATATAAGGTATATAGCCCTGAGTTGCAATAAAAAAAGAAAAAATTTCCACCTTATCATGTAATAGGGGTAGGCGCGGCCAGGGGCGGCCCTGGCCCCACAACCCTTTCGGGCTGTGGGGTTTATGCGAGTGCTACTCGTAGTCTTCATCCGTGCCCCAGCCCGCGCTCGCGAGCCACTCCGCGTCCGCGCCGTCATCGGACGGCTCGCCATCGCCCGTGTGCCCGTCATTGCAGGCATCGCAACCGCGTTCGCAGCCATCGCAGCGCTCGCGCTCGCGCTCGTCAAGCGCGAGTTCTTCACGCATAGCCTCGACGGCCATCGCGATCTGCGCGAGGCAGTCGCCGTTCATGTGGTTTTCGCGGATGAGGGAGATCAGGTCGTTCGTGGTCATGGGGCAATTATAGCAAAAAACTGTGATTTGCAATACGCTATTTCCGTGCCAATTAAAAACATTTTTATATAGGCACTTAATAGAGCTTGACTCGGGCCAGGGGCGGCCCTGGGCGTTTGTCAAGTATTTTTTCTTGTTTATTCTGCACAAAAAAGCCCCGCCTTTCGGCGGGGCTAAGTGTCTGCGCGGGGCGCACTTACACCAGATGCGCGATCTGGTGGTCGAGCGCGTCCGATTCTGCCGCGAGCTTGGCCTCGACAAGGCGCTCGTACTCAAGCGCTTGCGATCTGGACTCAGCGCGTTCGTCCAGAAGCCAGCGGGCCTCATGGACAGCCGCAAGCGCGAAGTCCGTGAGCCCGTGGAGAAGTTCGACATCGCCCTCGCTCAGGCGAGCGGGGTTGAGGTCGCGCACATATGCGCGCATGGCGGTGAGGGTTGCGGTGAGGGTGGAGGAGCGGTTCGTATCCATGCGCTAATTGTAGCAAAGAATTGCTGTTTTGCAATACGCTATTTGCGCGCCAAGTGAAAATGTATTTTCAAAGATTAACTGTTTCATGCGTAATAGGCATGGTTTGGGCCAGGGGCCCACCTGGAATAAACCTAAAAGTTTCAAAGATTAACCGTAATAGGCTTAATAGTAGCACTATTGACCAGGGGCGGGCCTGGATTTTGTCAAGCTTTTTTTTCACTTTTTTTCACAAAAAAGCGAGGCACCTAAGCACCTCGCTTTGTGCTACTTGCGCCTACTTGACAAGCCTAGTTGTAACCCACACAGCGCTAACCATTAGCACTGTGATTGGTACGAAGTTAAGGGCGATTTGAGTGAGGCCTTGGGCGATAGTGATAAGGTCTTGCATATTAGGTAGTTAGGTAAGGGAGTTGGGGCGGGCACCTAAGTGCCCGCCGTTGTGTGTGTTAGATCTTTTCTTTGATGTCGCCAACCCATACAGAGTGGCCGCTTGTTAGTGTTATGTAAATGCTTCCAATGTAGGCAATTACGCCTTCGAAGCCGATAGCTTCGAACTCGAAGCGAGCCTTGAGCTTGACCTTGTCACCGATAGAGAGGGAGAGCGTTTCCATGTGTGCGATTATAGAGAATGAGTGCAGAGAAACAAGCGTTTTTTTATCTTTTGATTAGTGCTGCACCTAGCACCATGAGACATAGTAAGATGTTCATTTTAAGGAAGTTAGGGAGAGGCTCGCAAGAGCCTCTCTCTCAGCTACTTAAGACTACTTGGTTTCCTTTTCCAGAGCTTCAGCCAACGCGCATAACACGTTGTCTGAGAACGATTTACCTCCTCGCTTAGAAGCAAGAGTGAGGAACTTGGCGAGGTCATTGAGCGCTTCAGGTTTACCTCTGTGCAGATCGGCAATTGTCAATCTCATTTCCTCTTGAAGGCAATTGTCTTTTGCCCACTGCGCGAAGTTGGTGGAGTTGAACATGTTCTCTAATGCGTTTGCGAAGATCGTCTGCATGAGTAAAGAATAGTTTATTTGATTTGAGAAACAAGCTTTTTTTTCTGCTTTACAGCATTTCCTCCGTTTCGGTTACTGTGCGGGTGATCTTGAACACGCCCACCTTTTCTGTTGGCACATCGAAGATTTCATGCATCGTGTGCTTGTAAGCGTAATGCCTGAAACGATTTGGAGTGCGAGTCTTTTCGAGCACCAAACCAGCGGGAATGATAAGGTCGCCGCCGTAGTGCTCGCCCGCGTTGTGGGCTTCGGTCAGTCTGTGCTCGTAGCGTGTCGTTGTCGTTGTCATGAGAGGAAGATACCACATTGAGAGCGTAGTGCAACATCTTTTTTGTGTTTTTATTGTTTTTTTTTGAGCGCTTGTGCGCATGGCGTGTCAACAACAATTTCCATGCCAAACCAAAAAGTTTTTTGATGCGTATACGCTATGCGCATAGTGCATCCCCCCCCCCCCCCCCCCCCGGGGGGG